>Ga0192647_100660_pt1 | contig 24004 bp, 19 predicted proteins | sample LauGreFa1BDMLBSN_2_FD_133046 | JGI IMG/M metagenome (GOLD analysis project Ga0192647, IMG submission 133046) | Freshwater lake microbial communities from Lake Michigan, USA - Fa13.BD.MLB.SN - reassembly | ecosystem: Environmental > Aquatic > Freshwater > Lake | place: Lake Michigan, USA...
ATCTAGAATTACAAGTAAAAGCACAATATTCAACATTTATGGAAACATTACCTTTTTGGATAAAAATGGGAATATTATAGAAGTAGAAAATCAGAGTAAATACTATCACTATTACAGAAATCATTTTCCTATATTTGCACATAAATTTCTCTCCTTTTTTTTCTTTGCAGCATAAGAAATAATGAGCTTGAATATAGCAATTGTTGGATCTACAGGACTAGTTGGAAGAACTATGTTGAAGGTTCTGGAAGAAAGAAATCTTCCAATTTCTTCACTCACTTTATTGGCTTCAGCTGCATCTTCTGGTAAGACCCAAATTTTTAAAGGACAATCAATACCTGTTCAAGAATTAACAGAGCATTCTTTTGAACATATCGATATTGCTTTATTTTCTGCTGGTGGTGCTATAAGTAAAAAATTTGCAAAAATTGCTGCAAATAGTGGTTGCATTGTCATCGATAATTCATCAGCATGGCGAATGGATCCAGATGTACCATTGATTGTTCCCGAAGTTAATCCCGAGCAGATCCCCTATCATAAGAATATTATTGCTAATCCTAATTGTTCTACAATTCAATTAGTACTTGCATTGAAGCCTTTACATACTATGTTTGGTATCAAAAGAGTGATTGTATCAACATATCAATCTGTAAGTGGAGCTGGACAAAACGGAATTGATCAATTAACAGATGAATTAGCAGGCACAGAACCACGTTCAAGGATTTCAGAATTTCCATTAGCTTTTAATACAGTATTTCATTCTAAAAAAGAAAATAAGATTGGAAATTTTACAGAAGAAGAAGACAAAATTATCTATGAAACAAAAAGAATTATGGGGATTCAACATTTACCTATTGCTGTTACTTGTGTTCGTATACCAACAATTGGTGGACATGGTGAATCAGTTTTGGTAGAATTAGAAAAAAAAGTAGAATTAACTAATATTATCAAAGTATTCAGTAATAGCCAAGGGGTCATTGTTCAAGATGAAGATAACTCAGCATTTGCTCCAATGCCTGTTTATTCACAAGGAAAAGACGAAGTATTTATAGGTAGAATAAGAAAAGATCCTTCTTCTGATAATGGCATTATGTTTTGGATAGTTGCAGATAATCTTAGAAAAGGTGCAGCAACAAATGCTGTTCAAATTGCAGAATTATTAATTGCCAATACAGCACAATGAAAAAAGTAGCAATTATCATGGCAGGTGGCTCTGGAGAACGTTTCTGGCCACTGAGCAGAAAACAAAATCCTAAGCAATTATTAAAGTTGTTTTCACAAAAAACAATGTTAGAAGAAGCAATTGATAGGATTGCTTCTGTAGTAGATAGAAAAGATATTTTTATTATTACTAATACAATGCTAAAAAATAGCATAAGTAAAGAATTATCAGATTTTCCTGAGGAAAACATCATTGCAGAACCTTCAAAAATGAATACTGCACCATGTTTGGCATTAGGCTTATCATTGTTATTATCTAGATATTCATTACCTGCACATGAGATAATTGCTGGCGTGTTTACAGCAGATCATTTTATTAGGCCTTTACACAAATTTGCTAATGATATTCAGACAGCATATGAATGTGCTGGTAATCATCCTTATCTTGTAACTTTAGGTATTCCCCCAATTAGACCAGAAACAGGATATGGATATATAGAATCCGGTAGCCCAATAGAAACACAAAGTCCAGTTCTATCCGTGGTCAGTTTTAGAGAAAAACCAGATATCAACACTGCATTATCATTTATTTCTGCAGGGACTTTCTTCTGGAATAGCGGTATGTTCTTTTATCGTTTAGATACGTTTTCTGATGCTATGGGTAATTCAATGCCAATAACATATGAGTTCATGAATAAGATCACAGAGCATCTATGTATTGAAAATGGTGACATTCATGATGAAATAACAGCATCTTTCTTTAATAAAATGGAAGCAACAAGCATAGATTATGGTGTCTTAGAAAAGATATCTAATGTAGCAGTATTACCAGCATCTTTTCTATGGGATGATGTAGGGTCTTGGGATGCATTAGCACGATTAGGTGATAGCAATCATCATAATTCGATTGAACATGGAAATATTATTTCCATTGATACAAAAGAATCAATTCTTTGGAATGAACATCCAGAAATCCTCTTAACTTCTGTAGGTACAGAGAATATGACAATTATTCTTACAAAAGATGCATTATTAGTATGTCCAATTCAGCAAGCGCAACAAGTAAAGCAAATAGTTCAGCAGTTAAAGAACAATGATTTTGACCATCTTCTCTAGTCATCAATCGATATTTCCATGATTTTTCATTCCACAAAAGCAATTATAAAAAAATCTTCCTTTGTACATAATGTGCAATCAATCCGATCATTGATTGGCTCTGATACGCATATTATGGCCATGGTTAAAGCAAATGCTTATGGACATGGATTAATAGAAACTTCTACAATTCTTGCATCTTTAGGGATTGATTGCTTTGGTGTAGCTTTTTCTTCAGAAGCTGTACTTCTTAGACAAGCTGGAATAACTTTGCCAATCATCATGATGACACCTCCAGAAGACGAAGATATATATGCAATTATCAAGTATTCAATTGAAACTGTTATTTGTACTGAACATCATCTTAGGGAATTATCTAAGCAAGCAAAGGAAAAAAATGCACTCATAAAAGTTCATACCTATATCGATACAGGAATGCACAGAGACGGATTTGATCCATCACATACGCTTAAATTCATAGAGCTTTTACATTCATTCTCAAATTTACAATGGGCAGGGATCTGTACTCATCTTGCAACATCTGATTCATCTGATACTTCATTTATGGATAAACAATTATCTATTTTTTATCAATGCATAGAACAGCTTAAACAGGAAGGCTATACTATACCCAGAATTCATATGAGTAATTCAGCAGGTATGATAAGGAAACCATCTTATGCAGCTGGAATGGTAAGATTGGGTTTGTCTTTGTATGGATATAATGTAATTGGTGATATAGAAGTACCAAATGTATTACCTGTTATGAGCATTGAATCTAGGGTTTTATCTCTTAGAAGAATAAAGAAAGGAGAATCTGTTAGTTATGGTAGATCTTTTATAGCAGATACAGATACAACAATTGCTACAATACCAATTGGATATGGTGATGGATTATTCAGACACTTATCCAATAAAATATCATTTATAATAAATGGGAAATTTTACCCCGTTATTGGAAATATATGTATGGATGAATGCATGGTAAATATTGGAGATGATCCATGCAGTGTATCAGATAGAGTTATTATTATTGGGTCGCAGGGAGAATGTTCTCAGGATGCAAAAGATATTGCCAATATCATAGACACAATTCCCTATGAAATAACAACAGCAATTTCTAACAGAGTACCAAGAAGAATTGAATAATTATCCTTGCTTAGCAGCCTCTGCTAAGGCTATTTCACCTTCTTGGGTATCTAACCATATTTCATCGGGAGTACCGAATAAACGTGCTCTTTGATAATCAAATTCACCTTCCCAACGGGCAATTACAACTGTAGCTAAACAATTTCCTAATAGATTCACAGATGTTCTAGCCATATCCATTAATTCATCTATACCAAATATCATTGCAACGCCTAAAGCGCCAATTCCAGGTGGTAAAAAAGTAGACAAAGTAGCTAATAAAATAACCAATGAAGCTCTTGGTACTGCAGCAACACCTTTAGAAGTTATCATAAGTGAAAGCATCATCATTATCTGTTGTTCAAATGTAAATGTAAATCCTGCAACTGTTGTAGATGCAGCTTGAGCAACAAATACAGATGCCATGGCCAAATACAGGGTTGTTCCATCTAAATTAAAACTATAACCAGCAGGCATTACAAATCCAACAATACGTTTTGGAACACCAAATCTTTCCATTGCTTCCATTGCTTTAGGTAAAGCAGATTCACTACTTGTTGTAACAAACGCTAAAATAAACGGTTCTCTCACCGCTTTTAAAAATGGTTTAATTGGAACCCTTGCAATTAACATTACTGTACCCAATACAAAGACTACAAATAGTGCTAATGCAGCATATAAAGAAATGACAAGTAAACCTAAATTTGAAAGGATATGTAAACCTTGATGACTAATGGTTACAGCCATTGCAGCTCCAACTCCAAATGGAGCAAATTTCATGATAAAGCCAGTAAATGTAAACATTACCTGAGCTAAAGATTCACAAAATTCAACAATTGGTTTACCCTTAGAACCTATTGCTGTAACAGCCATTGCAAATAAAATTGAGAATGCAACGATTTGTAATACATCGCCCTTTGCCATTGATTCTATAATACTAGAAGGAAAAACATGAATGATAGTTTCTATCAATGTCTTAGGATGATTTTCAGCAATTTTTCCAAGAAGTCCCGGATCTCCCTGTAAAGTAATTCCATCACCAGGACGAATAATATTCACAATCGCTAAACCTAGAAATAATGCAATTGTAGTTACAATTTCAAAATACAATAATGCTTTAGCACCCATTCTTCCTACTTTTTTTAAATCTCCTCCACCTGCAATACCAATAACAATTGTCGAAAAAACCAGAGGTGCAATTATAGATTTAATAAGGCTAAGAAAAATATCACGCAAAAATGATAATTGTGAAGAAAAATGAGGTGCAAGCCAACCAGCAAGTATTCCAACTATCAAGCCTAAAAAGATTTGTTTAGTTAATGATAGATGCCACCATTTTTTCTGTTCTATTTGTACTATTGCAGTATTCATTATAATGTGATTAGGTAAACAATTAATCGATCCAGTCTGCTATAAAAATATTTGTATCACCTGGTTTTTTATTATATCTATTAGAACAGAATACAATTTTTTTTCCATCTCGTGAAAACATTGGGAATCCATCAAAATCTTCTGAGAATGAAATACGCTCTAAACCTGTTCCATCAGTATTAATCATATATATGTCAAAATTTCTACCCTTAGGATCTTGCATATTAGAACAAAATATGATACGCTTTCCATCTGGATGAAAAAATGGTGCAAAGTTGGCAGCACCATTATTTGTTACTTGCTGTTTATTCGAACCATCTGCATCCATTATAAAGATATCTAACTTTGATGGTTTAACTAAATTTTCATCAAGTAAATTTTTATATGCTTTTAATTGATCGTCTTTGGGTCTTGAAGCTCTAAAGACAATTTTTTTTGAATCTGCGCTATAAAATGCACCACCATCATAACCAGGTTCAAATGTAAGTCTTTTTACATTTGAACCATCTATATCGCAAGAATATAATTCAATATCTCCATCTCTCATCGAAGTAAAAATTATCTTTTTTCCATCTGGTGAAACTGTAGCCTCTGCATCATAATCTGGACTGAGGGTAATTGTCCTTACCTGTCTTCCAGTAGCTGTATCTACATACATTATATCATATGATGGTAACAGAGGCCATACATATCCCTTAGACATATCTGGTGGTGGTGGACAATCAATATCATTATATGCGGTAGTGGCAAATAGAACGTCTCCTGTTGGCATAAAAAAACTACAAGTAGTTCTACCTTTGCCATTTGAAATTTGTTTCATTCCATTTCCATCAATATCCATAATAAAAATCTGGTCACATCCGTCAGACTCTATTCTTCTTTGGAAAGACAACATTTTATCGTCAAATGAAAGGTATGCCTCTGCATTTTCGCCCTCGAAAGTCAGCATTTTTATATTAGCAAAGTGCTTTTCTTGTGCTAAATATTGAGAATCTTTAAGTAATACTCCTTGGCTTTTACCATATTGAGATGCAAGGACTAAAACACATAATGCTGTTACAAAAGATCTACATTGTTTATTGCCAAACTTTGCCATGAATATTCCTATATATAAATGTTTAGCGCAAAAATAGTGTATTACACTGCAAGGCCAAATTTTATGAAGTTTCTTTATTAAAAACTACTTTATCACTAATTTACCTTAATTATTGTCCTTATGCCGAATTATATGAATATTTTTTTATTAAAGCTTAACATGATTATATACACATGCATAATATGCATTGGATGTAATCCTGTACAAAGTGAAATTAAAATAGAAGAACCTTTATATACAATTTCGGGTTCGATTAAGTTATTGAGAGAAGATAATTCTACTGATATTATCAAAAACGGTGTTATAATTAATCAAGTTGGGACAAATAACTCCACACAATCTGATTCTTCTGGAAAATGGACATTAAAGAATATTCCTAAAGGGGTTTATACATTATCTTTTGCAAAGAGTGGATTTTCTGAGTTTCGATATTTTAATATTGTTGTTGACGGAAAAAATCCTCATGATCTTTCACAAATCACATTAGCACAGATACCCCAATTTATTGTCAATAATATTGAAACATTTTTAACTGACGATAATACATATTTACAGATCAATTGTTCGGTCTCAAAATATGCTTCTCAAACAAGAAGAGTAATCCTCTTATTTGATAAATTAAATGAATCATATATAAATCCTCAGATATATGATTTCTATTCTATCGATTTAACAATTCCTGCAAATGAAAATTCCGGTGTCTTAAAAATTCCTATTCAAAGATTAATTCTCAATGGATTTTCTAATGGTTCAAAAGTATATGTTGCTGCCTATGGAATTTCTAGGTTTGAAGCTACTTCAGAAGGTTCTTTTGTTTCCCAAAATCCTCTAAATGGTAAAACAATTTTTTGGAATTATAGTGCACCCGCATCTGTTAGTTCTTTTTTTCTTCCTAATTAATCTGATCTAATCATTTTTACTTTGATTACTCCATGAATAAAAAGATATATACCCTAAGCATCTTCATTCTTCTATATTTCATCATATATGCTGATATAGTGTCTCAACATATTCAAGATAGAAGTATAAATATCAGATTAAAGAAAGGTAGCTCAAAACATCAATTAGTTCAGGTTTTAGAGTCTCTGACTTTGCCAATTTTTAACCATTATACGCTTAAATCATTTCTTCCCACTTCCATTATCGAACAACAACAGATTAGTTCTCAAGCTCTATCCATGCAGTCTCCTTCTTTAGATAATATATTAAGAACATATTCATTAACGTTTACACAATCAATATCCCCAATTTTTATTTGTGACTATCTTAAAAAACATATAGACATCATTGACATAGCTGAACCCAGATATCTTGAAAGTACGCAATACACACCAAATGATCCTGATATCCATTTGCAATCCTTTTTACAAACCGTAAAAGCATTTTCTGCATGGGATATATATCAAGGTGATACTTCAATAGTTATTGCTATTGTGGATAATGGATTTCAACAAAATCATATTGACTTAAAAGATAATATTGCGATTAACTGGAAAGAGATTGAGAATAATAACATAGATGATGATAAGAATGGCATTGTAGACGATTATAAAGGCGCAAATATGGCTTGGCCTCTTGATGGGTCTCAAGCTGGAAGTACGTATAATTCTACAGATGGACATGGCACAATGGTAGCGGGCGTTGCTGCTGCAACATGGAATAATTCCATTGGCATAGCAGGAGCAGCCGCAAAGTGTAGGTTTTTTCCAATCAAAGCAGGAAAAGAAGGTTCAGATCGTGTGGAATATGGCTATGAGAGTATTTTATATGCTGTGCTACGGGGTTTTCATATTATAAATTGTAGTTGGGGTTCTGCAAATTCATATTCTGAAATTAATCAATCTATCATTGATTTTGCCTGCGAGCAAGATGTACTAATAATCGCAAGTGGCGGAAATGATAGGAATAGGGCCCCTTTTTATCCTGCTGGATATAAAGGAGTTCTTGGTGTTGGGGAAACCGATTTAAGTGATGCAAAAACCAATGGTTCTTCTTATGGTTGGCATATAGGTATTATGGCTCCTGGATACATGGTTCAGACAACTGATAATGATATTAATTCCTACACAGTAGCAAGTGGAACATCATTTGCATCACCTATTATTTCTGCTTGTGCTGCTTTAGTAAAGGGAAAATACCCAGATGCTAGCATGCACATGATTCATAAACATTTACAACAAACAAGTGATAATATTTCTTTGTCTAATACTCTTTATCCTGGGATGATTCCTGGCAGAGTAAATTTTAAAAGAGCACTGGATTACCATCCAAATACTATTCCAATTGTTTCCATAAAAGATTGGAAAATATATAATCAACTAGGTAAACGATCTAAGGTTGGTGATACAATATATTTAAAGCTATCACTAGACAATAAGTTCACATGGGGTGCTCAGAATATTTCGGTTAAAATTTCTTCGCTTTCAGATTTTTTTGAACCAATTAATATAATAGATTCAGTAATTCAAATTGACAGAATAGCTCCTTATTCATCGATTTTCATTGATAGTATAAGAATTGTTATTAAAGAAAGCAGTGATGCATCTTTTTTATTAAAAGTAGATATAGCATCTGAAAATGAACGTTTTCCAAGTACATTGATACCATATCGTCCAATACCATCAATTACAACTTTTCAAACAGAAAATCTCTCCTTTTCATTAGGTGATTATGGATCTTTAGGATTTCTAGGCGATAGAACAATAGGAAATACTGGAAATGAAAGTTTTGATGGAATAGGTTTTATTGTCAAGAATATTGGATCTATACTCTATTCTGGAGGTATTATTGCTAATTCTGGTGATAAAATTTTAAGAGGTTTTGCATCTGAATCTAATTTTGAGCCAAGCAAACGCTTTGAAAATAACTTAATCGGTGCATCAATGTTACTTACAGATAGTTTAAATCCAGAATATCTTAAGATTGGATTATCTGTAAAACAAACAATTACTTCTTTAAAAAGTAATTCAGTTATCTTTAAATATACATTGTATAATACGAGTGATAAACCAATAATCAATCCTGGCTTAGCATTATATGCCGATTGGGATATTGGCAATTATGGAAGAGAAAATAAAGTTGAACTATTCACTGAATGTATTCCTGAAGAGCTGAGAAATCGAGCTCAAGCAGAAATTGCTTATCGAGAAGGAACGTATAATAATATTCCATTTCCATTTATTGGTATGGTTTCCTTCGCACCTAAAAAAGAATCATCATTCTATCCTCAATCAGCAGGTTTAAATTCAAGCACTTTTGAAGGATTAGATGCAGATTTCGTTGGACTTTTTAATAGCAATTCTTCTGTCCAATTTCCCTCTAAAGGTGATATTGCAGTATTCAATGGAGGTAGTTTCAAAAAAGTATTACTAAAAGGTGATTCTTTAGAATTTTACATAATACTAGCCGCAGATACTGTAAAAAACTATGTAGGTCAGATCTTAAGAAATGAAATATACAATATAGAGAATATATCTTCGATTGATTTTGAGAGTAATACTATTAAATTTAATGATAGTAAATTTATAGATTTTGTTAATTTGGATAATGTCTTACAAAATATTCCAAATATTTATTCAGTAGAAATATTTAATATGAAAGGTGAAAGGGTGTTTGTTAGTCTTAGTACTAATAATTCAATCCAGCATGAAATGGCAGCTTTTATATCTGGTTTATATCAGGTACTAATTATAGACAAAAATTGTAACAAATTCAGTTTTACTATGTCTTGTTCTAATTAATGAAAATGCAATCAAATTATCTTTATATGGAGCTCTTATGAATTGTAGAAAAATTCTACATGTTTCAATGTTAGTGTCTTTTTTCATTTGTTCTTTTTTAAGTCTAAAGGCTACTCAAACACCTTCCGACAAAAGCATATTTGTTCCTAATGCAGGACAATGGCCAAAAGACGTAAAATTTATGGCTAAAACCCCAACCATGAATCTTTGGATAACCAATAAGGGCATCATTCATGATGTGTATTCAATTCAAAAATCTAATGCAAAGTCTGTAAAATCCACTTCCATGAAGCATGGTCATGCTATTAAAATGAATTTTTTAGGTGGAATTATTTCAACTGTAAAAGGGATGAATTCTTCTGGAACTATCATGAATTATTTTAAAGGCAAAAATGCAGATTCATGGTTTACAGGAATTAATTCATATGAAAGTGTTACCCTTAACAATGTTTATGATGGTATAGATATTGTCTATTCATTTGAAAATAATTCCCCACGTTATGATTTTCATGTAAAACCTGGTGTAGATCCAAATAAAATTGCCTTAGCTTTTGAAGGTGCTCAATCTACATCCATTCACAATGGATCCGTTGAATTACAAACTAGATTCGGATCTCTAAAGAATGGACAATTATATGCATTTCAAGTAGATGAATATGGGTCTAAACAACAAGTTCAATGCTCTTTTAAGCAAGAAAACAATGCATTAAGATTTACAGTTGGAAATTATGACAAAAATCGTACTCTAGTCATAGATCCATTAGTGTACAGCACATATATTACTGGATCTGGCACAGATGTCATAAGTAAAATAGCGATTGATTTATCTGGTAATGTTGTAGCAGGTGGTTATTCTGATTCTCCAGATTTACCTACAGTAACTGGCTCCTATGATGTAACTTACAATGGTAGTTTAGATGGAATAGTAATACGATATAATCCGCAATTGAGTAAAGCATTAAGCTATACTTATATCGGTGGTGGTGGAGATGATGCTATAAATGCTATATCAGTTTCTCCATCTGGTAATATCTTTATTGGTGGAGAATCATCATCAGCAAATTTTCCAATTTCTACAGCTTGGAAAGATACATATGGTGGAGGTATTGATGGATTTGTAGCAAAACTATCTTCAGATTGTACCCAGCTTAAATACTCAACTTTCATCAATGGTTCTGGTGATGATAAAGTACTTGCATTAGCACCAAGAGATAATGAAAGTGTTCTTGTAGGTGGCATGACAAATTCCCAAAATTTTCCCACTGATAATGGGGCTTTCCAAAGACTAAAAAAGTCATTAAATGATGGTTTTCTTTTAGAATTAAAGCCTACTGCTAGTTCTGGCGTTAATTTTTCAACATTTATTGGTGGTGATGGTGAAGATAAGATAACAGGTGTAGGTTATGATCCTGCCTATTTATCTGTTTTCTTTGCTGGAACAACAGCAGCTGGACTATCAGCTACTTATCCAGTACCTACTACAGGTCCAATGGGTGATCCGTCCCGTAAACCATGGAATAATATTTTTAGAGGCAAAGATGATGGTTTTGTTGGAAAATTTAATATTGCTGGCACACCCTCTCAAACTAATGGACATTATTTAGGATATTTAAGTAGTAATTTAAATGATAGAGTTAATGCATTAATTCCTTTAGATGATGGCACTGTTGTTGTTGCTGGTGAAACAGAGTTTGGATCTGGAACAACTACATTCCCTACAACAGGTTCTACTACATCAGGCAAAGGAAGCTTAGACATTTTTATTACAAGGATATCTGTTAATGGAAGATCAATATTGAATTCAGGTATTTATGGAACAAGTGGAAAGGAATCAGCAAATGATGTAAAATTTATTAAAGAAACCACTCAAATCTTAGTTGCAGGCTACACTAATTCTAGAGATTTTTCCAATACTCAATCTGGAAGTGCAGTTACCGATGGTGATTATGGTGGAGGTACTAAAGATGCTATCGTCATGAAAGTTTCCAATGATTTATCAGATATTAGTTTTTCTAGTTTATATGGTGGATCTGGCGATGATGAAGCATTTGGTGTTACAGACACGCCAAGAGGTGATATTTTCTTAGGTGGTTATACTACATCTGAAGATTTAAAAGTATTTCAAGAATCATTAGAAAAAACAGGTTCTGCAAATACAAATGGTTTTATAGGAAAAATTGCCTTTGGAACTATAGCTATGACAAGTCCTAGTTCATATGGCGTTTTTTGTCAAGGATCTAATGTTTCTTTTAATTGGACAAAAGAAGGTGTGACAGCTTCTGAATTAGTCGCTATTCAAATTTCTTCTGATAAAGGGGTTACATGGAATAACATAGCAAATAATGTTCAAGGTACTAGTTATAATTGGAAAGTTCCTGATACAGTAAAAGCTGGAACTGTCTATAGAGCAAGAGTAATAAATATTGCATCAGGCTTACGTGACGAATCAGATACTACATTTTTGATTGGCTTAGGTACCGTTATTACCCAGCAACCACAAGGCGACTCATTATGTGTTGGCTCTCGATTTAGAATGGTTGTTCAAGGTAATGGGAAAGGTACTTATGAATGGAAGTTTAATGGAAATATAATTCAAGGTGCTCGTGACTCCGTCTATACAATTGCTTCTGTAAAAGAGTCAGACCAAGGAGAATACACAGCAATAGTGAATACTGGTTGCGCCGCAACAACTAGTCAACCTGCTCCATTGATAATCAAGCCTACTACAAAAGTTTTAACCCCACCACAGAACACTACTGTAACTGCAGGAAATCCAATTACTTTAAGTGTAAAATCTAAAGGTCTAAAATTAACATATGAATGGCAAGTAGATGGATTCAAGATAAGTAATGCGGTTGATTCTGTATACACTATACCTACATCCAATACTGGAAATGCAGGTAAATATCGTGTTATTGTTCGTGGTGAATGTGGTGTTGATACTAGTGCATTAGCAGAAGTTATTGTTAATCCTGCTAGTTCAGTACATGACTTTACTCAAGAATCAAATTCAAATGGAATTGCATTACATGTTATTAACAATACTAATGACGATAATATGTATTGCACAGTAGAAACTAGTATACATGGAAATGCTTCAATATCACTTGTTTCTAATATGGGTGAAACTATTGCTACTCTCTATAAAGGCATGTCAATAACGAATGAATCACGTCAATTCCCTCTTCCAAGTGGTTTACCTTCTGGTATTTATTGGATTATTGCTAAAATTGGTAATCAAACTAGTTCTAAACAAATAGCTATTATTCATTAATAAGCTAATTGATAATCAAAGGCTCCGCGTTTTTAACGACGGAGCCTTTTTTTATATTATCAAAAATTGGTTGATAGTATTAATTGAATATAGTATCAATGCTTCTTTACAAATAATTCCTCGATTATATTCTTTATGATAATACTCCAATAATCCCTGCTGTTTCCATATCATATCCTGCTTTATACTAGAATTAAGTCTGCTTAAATAAGCATATTCAATTACACTTTTAGCACTCCAATACCAATCTAAAATGATATTTTTATCACAGTCATGTGCATTGCTCATCAACAATGGAAGGATACAATTAACGATAATTTCAGTGTATAAATGGTGTCCTATTTTTTCAAAAGAAAGTGCACATACTTTTCTTAATTGTTCTAATGAATAATTGTGATTATGAATCAAATATTGAATGCTTTCATGATGAACCAGATGATAAACTGTGTAGTCTTTTGAGAATGAATTGTGATGTGGCCTTCTTTTCCTTTTTTGGAGTTTTGACATCAATAGAATAATAGATGCATATAAAACTTCACTTTTTGAGGCTATAGTTGTACTCAAAACCTTGATTTCGGATGTTTTTCTTAATAATCTCTGAAGAGCATATACCTGTAAATCCTCTATATCAAAAGAGTGGTCGATATACTGATCGTTATGTACATTTTCATGTAATACTTCATCTATAATCACAGTTTCTTTAGCAAAATCAGATTCAATATCATACGATTGAACAATATGAAGAATTAGATTATTATATCGTGGGTCTAGATGATGTTTATGCTTAATCCAATCACTATTTTTCCTATGAAATTCACCATTTCCAATGTGAATTATTCCATTTATCATAATGGCCATATTTATAAAATCTGGACCTTCATGATGATTAATTCTTCCACAAGACAATACTTGTATGGAATGCCCTTTAACAGAAATATAGTGTTTATCTACAAGTGAAATTGTTTTATGGACAATTTCTTGAAGCTGTGTTTCATGAAATGTACCCAATTTTTTGACAATATTCTTTCGCTGCATTATTAGCTTTCTCCCCAAAATCTATAGAATCCCCTGCATATTGTATTCCTCTCGAAACATTTATCATTACTGGCCCATTTGCATTTGACTTCATAGTTGCTTCAATATCTCCACCTTGTGCACCAATTCCAGGAATTAAAAATGGAATATCTGGAGCCATTGTCCTTAATTCTGATAATTCTGTGGGATGAGTAGCACCAATTACAAAGCCAATATCAGCATTTCTTTTCCAAGACAGAACAGTCTCAACCACATGCTTATATAGTGGCTTACCATTACACATTAATCTTTGGAAATCTGCTGAGCCTGGATTTGATGTTAAAGCTAATACAATTACCATTTTATTATCATATTCTAAGAAAGGGGCCAAAGAATCATATCCCATATACGGATTTACCGTTATTGCATCGCATTGCAAATCCTGGAATACAGCTTTAGCATATGCAGATGAAGTATTACCAATATCAGCTCTTTTTGCATCAGCAATTGATAATATATCTTGGGGAATAGATGAAACAGAGTCTTTAAGAATATTCCAACCTTTAGAACCATATTGCTCATAAAAGGCCGTATTTAATTTATAAGCACAAGCATATTGCTGGGTAGAAAAAATGATTTCACGATTATATTCTAATAATGCATCTTCATGATTTCTGATATGAATTGGAATCTTAGATAACTCAGAATCTAAACCAATACATAATCTACTTTGATGATGAAATTGAGCCTTAAGAAGTTTTTGTAATGCAGTCATTATGATATATAGATTATTGTTTTACAATTGAAAATAGTTCATCAAGTTTAGGACTCAATATAATCTCTGTCCTTCTGTTTTTTGCTCGTATATCAGGAGAATCTCCCTCTTGTACAGGAATAAATTCACTTCTACCAGATGCAGTTATTCTTTTAGGATCAATACCATTTTCTAAAGTTAAAATTCTGGCAACTTCTGTTGATCTTAAAACACTAAGATCCCAATTATCAGTAAATTTGGGTGAATTAATAGGAACATTATCTGTATGGCCTTCTATTAAAACAGAAATATCTTCTTGCACTAATAATACATCAGCCAGATTTTTGAGGGCTTCTCTACCCATTTTATCGATTGAAGCTGAGCCAGATTTAAATAATAATTGATTTGACATTTTTACATATACTTTGCCATTTTTTACTTCTACTTCTAATCCACTTTCTTTAAACCCTAACAATGATTTTTCAAGACCAGACTTAAGATAATTCATTGCAGAATCTCTTTGCTTAACAATTAATTCTACTTCTCTTAGTTTTGTTTCACGAGTAAATAAATCCTTTTCAGCAGATTCTAATTGATTTAATAGTAATTTGATTTCCTCTGAATTAGCAGATTTTGCTTGTTCAAATTGTTGCTCAATTGTATATACACGTTTTTTACAAGATTGAATCTCATTTTGTAGATCTTCTATCAAAGAAATATGAGCTCTATTTTGATTTTCCAAAATCATATTTTGTCTTTTTATCACTGATACATATTCTTGCAATGAATCAGATTTCTTAACTACGCCTTCATATGTAGACGTTGCTACAACACAAGAACTAATAGTTATAGAAATTGCTAATACACACATAATTTTAAAAACATGAATAATGAACATTGTGTTTTCCTTAAATTTCTTGATATAAGCGTACAAACTGATCATAGTTTTGAAACTACCCAAGATTCAACCTTGTAAATTTACGCATTATTTTATAGGTTTAAACTGTGTAATTATGATTATATCTTTCTTAATTATCTTATGAGATATACTTTAAATACAACAATAATTATCTGAAATGTATAAAGATCAAACATTTAAGTCTGTACACGATATAGCAGAACATATCCTATCTGGAAATCGGAGAGCTTTAGCAAAAGGAATTTCTATGATAGAAAGTTCTTTAGATGAGGATAGAGAAAAAACAGAGGAACTCTTAAAATTGGTTTTACCTCATACTGGAAATTCTATGCGTTTAGGCATAACAGGATCTCCGGGTGTTGGTAAAAGTACCTTTATAGAAAAATTTGGATTGTATTGCATTCAGCAGAATAAAAAACCTGCAATCTTAGCTATAGATCCCAGTAGTCAGTCACATGGAGGAAGCATTTTAGGGGATAAAGTAAGAATGCCAGAATTATCCAGACATCAATCAGCGTTTATCCGTCCTTCCCCATCAAAAGGAACCCTAGGCGGAGTTGGAAATTCTACTCGTGAGGCAATATTACTGTGTGAAGCAGCAGGATTTGATATCATAATCATAGAAACTGTGGGTGTTGGTCAATCTGAAGTTGATGTACGATCTATGACAGATCTTTTTCTACTTTTATTACTTCCAACTGCTGGAGATGAAGTACAAGGAATAAAAAGAGGGATCATGGAATTAGCCGATATCATTTTTATAAATAAAGCAGATGGTTCTTTACTTCCTTTAGCAGAAATTGCTAAATCTCAAATAGCTTCTTCATTAACCTTAATGAATTCTCCTACTGAACATTGGAATGTGCCAGTTCTTATTGGTAGCGGTTTACATGGAAATGGAATAACAGATTTGTGGAATACATGTTTATCATACTTTTATACAGATACTCAACTTAATGGATATATTCAGTCTAGACGCAATCATCAACATATAGAATGGTTTGAAGCAGCAGCTGAAAAAGAATTAATGAGAATGGCAGAAAACACCACTTTATGGAAAACATTAAAAAAGAATGCTGTGCATGATATCATACATAGCAATAATGTACCCTCGTTTTCTGCAAAAAATATGATAAAAGAATTTATTTCTTTATGTCAATTAGAGTAATCACAGAACGTTCACCTCGCTTATTTACTATCAAACTTGTACATTTGCAAGAAATCTGAAGAAATCTTACTTACTATATTTACATATTTACCTACATGAATATTACTTTTCCAGACGGCTCAATAAGACAATTCGAAGCAGGCATCACAGGCTTAGAAATAGCTAAATCCATATCTGAAGGCTTAGGTAGGGCAGCTATTGGAATTAAAGTAAATGGTTTAACATTAGATTTAAGTGCACCAATTATTGAGGACTCTTCTATCAATATTCTAACATGGAATGATGATGAAGGGAAACAAATTTTTTGGCATTCAACTGCTCATATAATGGCAGAAGCTTTAGAAGCATTATACCCTGGAGTTAAACTTGGAATTGGCCCATCTATAGAAGCAGGCTTTTATTATGATATAGACCTTCCACATAATCTAAAAATATCAATTGATGATTTGCCAGCTATAGAGCAAAAAATGAAGGAATTAGTAAAAGTTGATTCCGAATTTAAGCGTATAGATATCTCTTGGCACGATGCTGTTTCCTATTTTCAACAAAAAGGTGATGAATATAAATTAGAATTATTGGATGGACTAAAAGACTCTGAGATTACTTTTTATACTCAAGGTAATTTTACTGACCTTTGTAGAGGAACTCATGTTCCTTCTACTGGATCTATAAAGTTTCCTAAGTTACTGTCAGTTGCTGGTGCTTATTGGAGAGGAGATTCAACCAGAAAACAATTGACAAGAATTTATGGCATTAGTTTTCCTAAAAAAGATCAATTAGAAGAATTTTTACGATTAAGAGAAGAAGCCGAAAAAAGAGATCATAGAAAAATTGGTAAAGAATTAGAATTATTTATGATCACTCCTTTGATTGGAGGTGGACTTCCTGTTTGGTTACCAAATGGAACAATTGTAAGAAGAACATTAGAAAATTTCTTAAGAAATGAACAAAAAAAACGTGGATATCAAGAGGTAATCACGCCTCATATCGGCAATTTAAATTTATATAGAACAAGTGGACATTATCCATATTATGCCGAATCTCAATTTGCTCCAATTGCTGTTGATGATGAAGAATATATGTTAAAACCAATGAATTGTCCTCATCATCATCAAGTATATGCATCCAAGCCAAGATCATATAGAGATTTACCAGTACGATTGGCAGAGTTTGGAACCGTTTATAGATATGAACAATCTGGTGAATTAAATGGATTATCACGTGTAAGAGGATTCACTCAAGATGATGCTCATATTTATTGCACCGAAGATCAGTTAAAAGCTGAAATCAAAAATGTAGTTGAATTAACTCAAAAAGTATTTACTACATTTCAGATGGAAGTAAGCACAAGACTTTCTTTTAGGGATGATAATCAAGATAAATATGGTGGTGATATATCACTCTGGGAAAGAGCTCAAAAAGAAATTAAGGATGTTGCTGATGAAATGAATATGGATTATTTCATTGGTTTAGGAGAAGCAGCTTTTTATGGTCCTAAAATCGATTTTATCGTTAAAGATGCAATTGGACGTAAATGGCAATTAGGAACAGTTCAAGTTGATTATGTAATGCCAGATAGATTCCAGCTTGAATATACTGGAGCTGATAATGCAAAACATAAACCTGTAATTATTCATAGAGCCCCTTTTGGATCTATGGAAAGATTCTTATCTATTTTGATTGAACATTATGCAGGGAATTTTCCTTTTTGGCTTGCACCGGTTCAGATTTCTATCTTACCAATAAGTGATGAACAATTACCTTATGCAGAAGCATTATCAACACAATTAGAACATAGAGGTTATCGAGTTAAACTTGATAATAGAAGTGAAAAAATATCAAGAAAAATTGCAGAAAGCGAACAAAAGAAGGTACCTTTTGCATTAGTAATAGGTAAGCGTGAAGCAGAAAATAATCAAGTATCCTTAAGAGAACATGGCAAAGGAGACAAAGGCGTTATGTCTACAGACGAAGTATTCGAATTATTTAAAAGTTTAGAAATACACTAATATTAATCTATTACATTGTTCTTTGAGACATTTTATCAGTTAGCCATATAAGTGTATTTTTGTATGTAGAATCTGTTAAAGTACTTAAATGTTGCTTTGCTTGCTCACCATGAAACTTAATTGCATTCTGAGCATCAAGCAATACATCATTTTCAGAAAGCATCCTAATCATACTAGGGATTTCCTCCATGGAGATCCCTTTTTTTCTAATATACATTTCTAATAATTCTTTGTCTTGTTGGGGTAGATCTTTTTCGGATGCCCTTACGATGAGATAACTCTTTTTACCTTCAATTAAATCTTGTCCTGTTAATTTTCCAAATTCATTAGAATCTGCAGTCAGATCTAATAAATCATCTTGAATTTGAAAAGCTAATCCAAGATGTCTTGCAAATTCTCTTATTGAATGAACAGTTTCATCATTTGCATTACCATAGAATGCACCAACAATTGCAGATATTTCTAATAATCTAGATGTTTTCATCTCAATCATCTGCATATATTGATTCATCGAGATATTAGACAAAGATTGAAAATCTAAATCAAGTGCTTGCCCTTCGCATACATCGATTAATCCTTGAGTAAAAGCATCTAAAATATCCAGACATCTTTCTTTACCCTTGATAGATGACAGAAGCAGTCTATAAGCAACTCCTAACATAACATCACCGCTTAAAATTGCGGTTGCATCATCCCATTTTACGTGCACGGTTTGCCTACCTCTACGGAGAGGCGAACTGTCCATAATATCATCATGAAGTAAAGTAAAATTATGTAAGATCTCTAAAGCAGAGCCGCATTCCACAGCATCTTCCGGCTTTTGGCCTACAGCACCAGCACATAGCATCGTTACTATGGGTCTTAATCTTTTTCCTCCAGAAGACAATACATATTCAATTGGTTCATATAAACTTCTAGGATAAATATCTTTATAAACAGTTTCTAGGCATGTATCTACAAGCAATCTGTAAGCTTTAAGTTCTTCAGAAAAGCCTTGTTTATTCTCAATAGTATTCATAAAAAAGAATGATGTTTAATAATTTTTCATCCACATAATTTGATGTGAACATAGTATAAATACAATTCTTTTCACATTATGATGAATGTGCTAATTAATTGCTGTAGCTCTATAACTGAATCCACATGATAACTTGGATTGCAGTCTTTGAGTTCCTTTCTAGTACCATATCCATAGCCAACTGCGATAGATCGAACATTATGACTGTGAGCCCCATGAATATCATGTTCTCTATCCCCTATCATAATTGTATTATCTGCATATAGATCATGCTTTTGTAATACATATCCGATAACAGCAGTTTTATTATCTCTCGTTGCATCTAATGTACAACCACAAATATCATAAAAATATGAATCTAAATTAAAATGTTGAATAATTTTGCCAGCATAATGTTCAGGCTTTGCTGTAGCAACATATAAACTGATGTTATTTTTTTTACAGAAATTTAATAATTCTGGAATTCCTTCATATACTGAATTTTCATACATCCCTTTATCCATATAATATTCCCTATAATATTGAACTGCTAATTCAGAATCTGAATGGGATAAACCCAATGATTTGGTAAAAGACTCACGAAGAGGCGGGCCAATAAAAGAAATGAGAGTTTCTTGAGATATATTATAGATCCCTAATTTTCGTAAAGAATATATTACAGAATTAATAATTCCATCTTTGGAATCAGTTAATGTTCCGTCTAAGTCGAATAATAAAGAAGTGCTCAATCTATTTATATCAGGAAAGTTGAGGAGTGTCAATTATAGATGCATCTATAGACCACAAGAGCTTATTTCTTAATAAATCAAAAAAAGTGCTTTCGGCATGTTTTACCAATTTTACCATATGCTTAGACCGTCTTAATACAACGATATCCTTATCAGATAATGGTATTTCAATTTGACCATCAGCTACCATTCTTGCTTCACCACGCATGGTTTCTAGTGTTACTGTCAGTTCAAGAGTATCTGGAATAATAAGTGGTCGCATATTAAGAGTATGCGCAGAAATTGGCGTAATACATAATACTTCAGCCGAAGGCGTTATTATAGGGCCTCCACAAGAAAGTGAATATGCTGTAGAGCCTGTTGGGGTTGCGATGATTACGCCATCAGCTCGATACGAAGCTATTAAATGTTGATGATTTGCGATATGTGTAGTGATTAATCGAGAAGAATCTTTTTTTTCAAATACGAATTCATTAAAAGCATAATACTGTTTTCCATGAATTTCGGCCTCCAGCATAGATCTATCAACTACTCTATACCCACCAGACAAAAGATCTTTTAATGCATGTTCTAATTCTTGAACATTAAATTCTGCTAAAAAGCCTAATCGGCCAACATTTACGCCCATTAAAGGCATATCACTTCCAATAAATTGTCTGGCAGCCGTTAGCATCGTTCCATCACCACCAAATGCAATTACAATGTCTGCAAATCTATCAAATTCAGATGCAGGTAACATTGTAATTTCAGATTGAATTTCTAGCGGTAAATCATTGATAATTTCCTGCTCTGCGCAACATAATGCACCTAATTCTAGTAAATAAGCAATTGCTTTACCAGCAATTGTAATTGCATAATCTTTTTCGGCATTAACATATATTCCTATATGTTTCATGCTTGAAGGCCATCAGAATCTGGTTGTTGAGCAGCTGGTGCAGCATTCATATCTGCAATAAAATTCAAGCGTAAATCTCTGAGAGTAGTATCTAGTAATTTATGCTCAGAATCAGTAAGATTTCCTTGAGTTTTCTCTTGCAAAACAGCCAATAAATCAATGATAAATGATGCATGTTCTGTATTTTTTTCGGTTTTTCCAGATACAGGATGCGCAATTTTACCTAATGCAGTAAATCCTTCAAACTGAAACATTTGGATAATTCCACTAAAGTCGATTTTCATAATAATGTCAAATAATTAAGCTAATAAATCAGATAAAGTAACAAGATAATCTGGTAATATTTTTTTTCTGTCAAAAGTCATTGGTAATGGTGTATGTTGAATTGTTCCATTTACAACACCAACCATAGCATTTACATTTCCACTTAGCATAGCATCAATTGCAGCAGATCCTAATCGGCTGGCAAGGACACGATCTGCAATTGAAGGACGCCCCCCTTTTTGCAATGCTCCTAGAACAGCCACTCTACTATCGATATTATAAGAATCTTTTAAAATTTTTGCTAAATCTATACCACCACCTACTTCATCACCTTCACCAATAACGATAATATATCTTTTATTTTTTTGTCTTGTAGTAATTCTTCTATGTAAATCAGGAATATTCGTGATTGTTTCTGGTATAGCAATATATTCTGCTCCACAACCTATTCCAACATTAATAGCAATATAGCCTGCTTCGCTTCCCATTACTTCAATAATATATACATTACCTTCAGATTCTGCTGTATCCCTAATTCTATCAATTGCATCTGCTGCAGTATTTAAAGCAGTATCATAACCAATGGTATAATCAGTTCCATAAATATCATTATCAATTGTAGCTGGCGCGCCTACTACCGAGATATTATGTTCCTTGGCTAATGCATGTAATCCTTTTAATGTGCCTGTTCCTCCGCATCCAATCAAGCCATCAATTCCAGCTTTTTTAAGGTTTAATGCTGCAATTGTACGATTTGCTTGGTCCAAAAATGGTTCATATACTCCTGTTTTGAGAATTGTTCCACCTGTTCCGACAATATTTGCAGTATCAATTCTTGATATAGGTTTAAATTGTTCTTCAACTAAACCTTTAAATCCCTGAGAAATACCAATTATTTCAATTTTTTTAGCTTCTGCAGACCTAACAACAGATCTAATAAATGCATTCATACCAGGTGCATCTGTTCCGCTACATAATAATCCAATTCTTTTCATGGTAATATCGCTTATAAATAAATAATGTACTGTCTTTTTAAATTATATCAATGATTTGCTAACACTTGCCAAAATCGTATTTTTGACCGAACAAATCAAGAAACTTTCTTTCTATATAAAACTAGCTTCATAAATACTGATTTTATACTATTATTTTTTACCATTTTCTCCTTTTCATTATGGGTCCAAATCTGATTTTGAATTCTATTCATGCTCCAGAACCAGTTGGTGCATATCCACATGCAAGGCGTATTGGTGATTTTTTATTTATTTCGGGTGTTGGGCCACGTGTAAGGGGTAGTTCTACTATTCCAGGTGTAGATTTAGATGATTCTGGAAATATACTTGATTATGATATTGCAATTCAAACTTTATCCGTTTTTCACAATATAAAGTCTGTTCTTGAAGATTCTGGTTCATGTTTTGAAGATATTGTCGATGTCACAATTTTTCTTACTAATATGAAAAAAGATTTTCCTATTGTAAATAAACTATATGCTGAGTATTTTACACATATTCAGGCTTGCAGAACTACTATCGAAATTAATGCTCTGCCAACTCCAATTGCTGTCGAGTTAAAATGTTTAGCCATTGTGGGAAGTTCAAAAAATAAACAGGTGGGATAATGAAAAGGGTTATGTTCTTTGGGATTTTATGTTTACTAATAAGTTGTTTATCGGTTAATTATTTTGTGTGCTATGCTCAAGTAAATGCTGCTATTTGGATAGACTCTACCAATAAAAATGCTGATACTTTAGATTATGATATTCTGTTTTATAAAGATTCACCCAAAATTCTCAATTTTTATATCGAAAATTTAGGCAAAGGTGATATTTGGATAAAAAATGACCAAGCCCCAAATTTTGTGCTAGCAGAAGATAAAGCCAATTCCGGACAGTTCAGAGAGTTTAACCCAGATAATATTACATTTCCTTTTACAATTAGTCAAAATTCGAAACCCAAAGTATTCCCCATTAAATTCGAGCCTGAAAATAATACAATTGGTGATTATAAATTAGGAATTAAAACCGCTAAGATTCAATTTACCTTATCAAATGTTGAAGCTTCTGATACTACAACATATACCAGATATTTTTATGTTAGAGGTTGGAAAACCAAAGATTTTTTAGCTAAAAGGGATACTCTCATCAATTTTGATTCTGTTTTAGTAGATGAATATAATCCACCTACACAATGGACACTTAAAAATGTTTCAAAAACTAATGTAACTGTCTCAAAAAATACATTAGATACATATCTTGATAGCAGTGCAATCATAATTAGTCCAGACACCAAAAAGATAGTAAATCCAGATTCGCGTTATACGATAAATATAGATTATCAACCCAAAAAACTTGGCTTGGACTCTGCAAAA
>Ga0192647_100666_pt1 | contig 23879 bp, 22 predicted proteins | sample LauGreFa1BDMLBSN_2_FD_133046 | JGI IMG/M metagenome (GOLD analysis project Ga0192647, IMG submission 133046) | Freshwater lake microbial communities from Lake Michigan, USA - Fa13.BD.MLB.SN - reassembly | ecosystem: Environmental > Aquatic > Freshwater > Lake | place: Lake Michigan, USA...
CTGCGCCGATAACAAATTAGAGAAATACAAAACTAGGCGCGAACCTTCGCTCGATAGGTTGGGGTCCTCGGTAGTGGCTCTCGGATAATCATGCCGACAGCTTCGATCGATGATCTCCATCGCAAGTAGCGGAAAATAATCGCGAGATATGGAGAGGACCCATGTCGGGTCACGACGCAACAATTCATTCATCAGAGGCAGTAATCGATAACGGAAAATTTGGAAAGCGAATCATTCGCTTCGAAACCGGACGTATTGCTCGCCAAGCAGCAGGTTCTGCAGTAGTTACGCTCGACGAGGACACCATGCTCCTCTCGGCAACTACAGCTTCCAAAAATCCAAAGGATCAATTCGACTTCTTTCCATTAACCGTGGATGTTGAAGAGCGAATGTATGCAGTTGGTCGCATTCCTGGTTCGTTCTTCCGCCGCGAAGGACGTCCAAGTGAGGATGCAATTCTTACTTGCCGACTCATCGATCGGCCACTACGCCCATCATTCGTGAAGGGGCTACGAAACGAAGTACAGATTGTCGTTACTGTGCTTTCACTCAACCCAGCCCATCTTTATGACGTTGTTGCAATCAATGCATCGTCAATGTCTACCCAACTTGCAGGGCTGCCATTCTCTGGTCCAATTGGTGGTGTGCGTATTGCACTCATCGATGGTCAGTGGGTCGCATTCCCAACTCACTCCGAACTTGAGCGCGCAGTCTTCGACATGGTCGTTGCTGGACGTATCGCAGGTGATGATGTTGCAATCATGATGGTCGAAGCAGAGGCAACGACCCACACCATTGAACTCATCAAGGGTGGTGCGCAAGCTCCAACTGAAGAGATTGTTGGTGCAGGACTTGATGCAGCAAAGCCATTTATCAAAGCGCTCTGCGAAGCACAGATTGAATTAGCAAAAGTTGCTGCAAAGCCAACTGCTGAATTTCCGGTCTTCCTTGAGTACCAAAGCGATGCGGCCGAGGCTGTAGCGAAGAAAGTTAAGGACGAGACCGCAAAGGCGCTTACTATCGTTTCAAAGGCTGATCGCGAAGAGAAGCTCGATGCGATACAGGCAAGTGTGCTCGAAGAGTTAGCTACAGAGTTCGAAGGTCGCGAAAAGGAAGTAAAGGCGGCGTTCAAATCTCTTCAGAAGAAATTAGTTCGCGATCGTGTCCTTCGCGAGAAGGTTCGTATTGATGGACGTGGTCCGCGCGATATCCGTCCGATTACTGCTGAGGTAGAGGTTGTACCTCGCGTCCATGGTTCAGCGCTTTTTGAGCGAGGCGAAACTCAGATTATGGGAATCACCACTCTCAATATGTTGAAGATGGAGCAACAACTCGACACGCTCAATCCAGAGACCACTAAGCGATACATGCACAATTACAACTTCCCGCCATATTCAACCGGTGAGACCGGACGAGTTGGTTCGCCGAAGCGTCGTGAAATTGGACATGGCGCCCTCGCTGAGCGCGCTCTCGTGCCAGTTCTGCCATCACGCGAAGAGTTCCCTTATGCAATCCGACAGGTGTCAGAGGCATTTGGTTCCAATGGATCAACCTCCATGGGTTCGGTCTGCGCATCAACACTTGCGCTACTCAATGCTGGCGTGCCGCTTAAGGCGCCAGTTGCGGGAATCGCAATGGGATTGATTTCTGATGAGGTGGATGGCAAGACTGAATACGTCGCAATCACCGACATCCTTGGCGCAGAAGATGCATTCGGAGATATGGATTTCAAAGTAGCCGGAACGAAAGAGTTTGTCACCGCGCTACAACTTGATACCAAGCTCGATGGAATTCCAGCTTCTGTCCTCGCTGGAGCTCTTCTTCAGGCGAAGGAGGCGCGACTTACGATTCTTGGAATCATGAATAGCGCAATTGATACGCCAGATGAGATGAGCTTGCTCGCACCTCGAATCATCACCGTGAAGATCAATCCAGATCAGATTGGTGCAGTTATTGGTCCAAAGGGCAAAGTCATCAACGAGATCCAAGATCAGACCGGCGCTGAAATTTCTATCGAAGATGATGGAACTATTTATATTGGCTCCACTGAAGGGGCGGCTGCAGAGGCAGCAAAGGCACGCGTTATGGCAATTGCCAATCCGCATGTTCCAACTGTTGGTGAAAAGTACAACGGTACCGTTGTAAAAATTGCTAACTTTGGCGCCTTTATCACCCTCTACCCAGGAAAAGATGGCCTCCTTCACGTCTCGCAGATTCGCAAGATGCATGGTGGAAAGCGGATAGAAAACATTGAAGATGTCATGAAGGTTGGCGATCAAATCGAGGTTGTTATTGGTGAGATCGACGAGAAGGGCAAGCTCTCTCTCGAACCAGTCCTTGCTAATGCCGAATAATTAATAACTGAAGCTAACGCTATGACGGTTACTCGAACTGTTCTTCCGTCAGGTCTTCGGATCGTGACGGAAGAAGTTTCGACTGTTCGTAGCGTTGCTTTCGGAATCTGGGCCAATGTTGGATCACGAGACGAGAGCCCGTCGGTCGCCGGCGCTTCACACTTTTTAGAACATTTACTTTTTAAGGGAACATCTACACGTTCTGCTCTCGATATCTCCGCAGCCGTTGATGCTGTTGGTGGAGAGATGAATGCATTTACTGGCAAGGAGTACACCTGCTTCTATGCTCGTGTAATTGATGCGGACTTCTCGATTGCGGCAGAGGTTATTTGCGACATGATTCGCGACTCACTTGTCAGAAGTGAAGATGTGGATTCTGAACGCACAGTGGTGCTCGAAGAAATTGCAATGCGTGATGATGATCCAAGTGATCTTGTCCACGACTTATTCTCTGAGACTCTCTACGGCGACACTCCTATTGGACGGCCGATTCTTGGAACTGTGGATTCAATTACCAACATGACGCGACGTTCGGTTAATGATTATTACAAGAGGAAATACTTGCCAGAGAATCTTGTGGTTGCGGTAGCAGGCAATATCACTCACGATCGAGTGGTCGAACAAGTCACACGATTGCTTGGTGATTTCCTTAACTCCTCAGCTAAACCAGCGGCGCTCCGCCCAACTGCGAAAGTTAAGGCGCGCGGTCGCGGTGAAATTGGGCTTATCTATCGAAAGAGTGAGCAGGCAAATATCCTCCTTGGTTTCCCATCAATTGATCGAACAGATGAACGACGATTTGCACTCTCTGTACTTACTTCGGCCCTAGGCGGTGGAATGTCATCGCGCCTCTTCCAAGAGGTACGTGAAAAGCGTGGTCTTGCTTATTCGGTTTATGCGTCGATGCAGCAATTTGCCGGCGGGGGAATCCTCTCGCTCTATGCGGGCTGTAATCCTGAGAAATCAAAAGAGGTGACAACGATTTTCCGCGACGTGTTGGGGGATGTCGTCAGTTCAGGGCTTACCGATGAAGAGTTGGAGCGGGCAAAAGGGCAAGTAGCTGGCTCTATGGTCCTTGGTCAGGAGGACACCGGCTCGAGAATGGTTCGAATCGGCAAGAGCGAGTTAGTTTATGGTGAAATTAAGAGTATGGATGAGATTCTCGCCAGTGTGCGATCGGTAGATCAGAGCCAGGTCTCTCAACTTGCCTCTGAGATTTTCACCGCGCAACCAACTCTTGCAATTGTTGGGCCATATAAGAAGAGTTCGCACTTTGCAACGGCGGTAGCCAAATGATTCGTGTCGGTGTTCTTGGTGCACGCGGAAAAATGGGTAGTACGGTTGTAGATGCGGTAAATAATGCGACCGACATGGAAGTTGTATCCGCTTTAGATCTTGGCGATTCACTCGAAGCGCTCGTTGCAAACAAAGCAGAGGTCGTTGTTGATTTCACGACACCCGACGCGGTGATGGGAAATCTCTCCTTTTTAATTGAGCATGGAATTCACGGAGTAGTTGGCACAACTGGTTTTGATGAGGGTCGACTTAGCACGCTACGAAGCCAGTTAGCGAAGGCCCCCTCTGTTGGAGTTTTAATTGCTCCTAATTTTGGGTTGGGCGCAATTCTCATGATGGAATTTGCAAAGAAGGCAGCGCCGCTTTTCGAATCTGTTGAGATTGTCGAACTTCATCATCCAAATAAAGTGGATGCACCTAGTGGAACAGCAAAACGCACCGCTGAGTTGATTTCTGATGCACGAGCGAGAGCAAAGAGTGCCGCGATGCCTGATGCCACAAAGGAGAGCCTTGTCGGAGCGCGCGGTGCAGAGGTTGGCGGCGTGCCTATTCATTCAGTTCGCGCTCGAGGATTTGTCGCCCACCAAGAAGTCATCTTTGGTGGGGTAGGGGAGACCTTGACTATTCGCCATGACTCTCTCGACCGGCAGAGCTTCATGCCGGGTGTGCTTCTGGGAATTAAGAGGATTTCAAGCGCTCCTGGATTAACCATTGGCTTAGAGCACTTCTTAGATTTAAATAATTAATAGAGCTAGCAAGATGAAGGGGTAGCAGATGATCACAATGTACGCAGCTGATTGGTGTGGCGATTGCCGCAGGTCAAAGCGGTTATTAGCCGAACTCAACATTCCCTATACACTTATCGATGTCGATGCAGACGAGAGCGCTGCCGAAAAAGTTATCGCCATTAATAATGGAATGCGCTCCATCCCTGTAATTGTTTTTGACGACGGCACTCATCTGACTGAACCTAGCGATGCAGTCTTGAAAGAAAAACTGCACTCCCTTGGACTCATCAAATAGCGTTCGGGATAATTTAGAGCCGGTGTAACAGCGCAGACGTTCCTGTTGCGGCAATAAGCATCACTAAGAAGTTGGCTCGTAGCGAGAGCGCTATTGCCGCCACGGCGAGTCCTGCCAATCTTTGGTCAACGACTAACGTGGTTTTCTCGGCAAAAGTCTGAACGGCAACAAGCCCCGCGAGCAACGCTGTTGGAATGAGATCTGCAATTCGTGCAATTCGTGGATTGGCCAGTAACGATTGCGGAATAGATTGGCCAATATATTTAAATGCAAAGGCAAGCACGCTCGCACCAATCACCGCTCCCCACATCATGAGCGCACCCGCCAACCAACTATTAAAGGTATGAGAGCACAGGCAATAATCGGAAGCCCTGGTGTGAGCAATGGAGTGAGCAGCAACGCAAGAGCCACCGCAGCTACAGCAACAATTTTGGAGCTGGCGCTTGTTAAGCGTGGCCAGAGCAGACCAAGAAATGCTGCTGGAATAGTTGCATCAAGTCCCCATTTCGCAGGATCCCCAAGTGCGTTTGCGCCGAGTGCGCCGATCAACGTTGCTAAATTCCAGAAGAGATAAATTCCACCGCCAGTTAGCCAGAAGCCGGTGCGAGCATCAGACTCGCTTTTGCTCTCATGAGCGAGGGCTATCGCCGTCGATTCATCAATGGTTATTTGAGAGGCGAGAATTCTCTTCAATCCGCGCACTTTAAGTAGCGGAGCCATTCGCGCGCCATAGAAACCATTTCGCAGTGCAAGAAGCCCGCTGGCGGCAATTGCGCTAAGCGCGCTACCACCTGCGCCAATCACTCCTGCTACGGCAAATTGCGAGGCGCCACTAAATAGAAGGAGCGAGAGCGCGCATGTTTGCACAACTGATAATCCAGCAGCAATGCTTGCTACCCCAAAGGCTGCTCCGTAAGTGCCCACCGCAATCGAAATGCTTAGTGAGTCACGAATCACCGCCCTAGACATAGGCCTATCCTGCCCTATCTCAGGGTAGGGTCTGCTCCGTGGCAAGCGACGAGAGAGATATGGCTCCGGTTTTCCTTGATGATGTGACCGTGGAGTTGGTGAAACATAGCGCCAGCGATGCTGACGTGATTTGGGCCGCGCGCGTTTCGACATCTGGCGAGACCTCCCTCGATGAAATTGGCAAAGATCCCGAGCGTTCAGCTGGCTTAATTAATTTTCTCGCTCGTGAGCGACATGGCACGCCATTCGAACACACCTCAATGACCTTCTTTGTTTCAGCGCCAATTTTTGTTTTCCGTGAATTTATGCGCCATCGAATTGCTTCCTATAACGAAGAGAGCGGTCGTTATCGAGAACTTCGACCGATTTTCTATGTGCCGGGACGTAACCGTCCACTAGTGCAAGTGGGAAAACCTGGAGCGTACACATACGTCGATGGAACTGATGAGCAACATGCGCTCACCGTTGATTCGATGAAAGTTGCCTATCTAGCCGCTTATGCCGAGTATAAAAAAATGCTTGATGCTGGTGTGGCACGAGAGGTTGCGCGAGCGGTACTTCCAGTGGGGCTCTTCTCCTCTATGTACGTCACCATGAATGCACGCGCGTTAATGAACTTCCTTTCGCTACGAACCTCCCGAGAAGGTTCGCACTTTCCAAGCTACCCACAACGTGAGATCGAGATGGTCGCAGAGAAGATGGAAGAGCACTTTGCTCGCTTAATGCCCCTGACCCATGCCGCCTTTGAAAAGTCAGGTCGGGTCGCCCCCTAGTCACTGCATTGCCCGCCCGGACCAGTAGTCGCGGTAGCCTTGCCACTATGGAAATCACGCCCCCATTTGGTCGGCTCATCACCGCCATGGTCACTCCATTTACCAAGGAGTTGGCAATCGACTGGGCTGGCGTCGAGCAGATTGCCGCACACCTTGTCTCTACTGGCCATGATGGAATCGTCGTTAATGGCACTACTGGCGAAGCGCCAACAACAAGTGATGAAGAGAAAGTGGAAATCATCAAAGTTGTTAAGAAGGTGGTCGGTTCAAAAATTCATGTAATCGCAGGTGCTGGCAATAACGAAACATCGCATAGCGTGATTCAGGGTAGAGAGGCCGAAGCGGCCGGTGCTGATGGGCTCCTTGTTGTTACTCCTTACTACAACAAGCCGCCACAGAGTGGAATAGCTGCACATTTCAAAGCGATTGCAGATGCAACAGATCTTCCGGTGATGATGTATGACATTCCACATCGAACAGGTATCGCAATTGAGAGCGACACGATTGTTAATCTCTTCGAGCATCCCCGAATAGTCGCGCTCAAAGATGCAAAAGGAAATGTTGCAGAGACATCATGGGTAATTAAGCGTTGTGGAATTCCAGTTTATTCTGGTGATGATATTTTGAATCTTCCGTTGCTCTCAGTGGGGGCAGTTGGTTTTGTTTCAGTCTGTGGACACACCGTTGGTGCACGTCTGCGACAGATGCTCGATAGTTGGTTCGCCGGCGACAGCGCTAAGGCGCTAGCCATTCATCAAGAACTTCTTCCGGTCTACACCGGAACCTTCCGCACACAAGGCGCAATTCTCACAAAGGCTGCGCTAAACCTCATGGGACTTCCTGGGGGATTTACTCGACTTCCGTTAGTTGATGCAACGCCAGAGCAGATTGCGCAATTACGTCGCGATCTTGCAGATGGCCGCGTACCTCTCAAATGAAAGATAGATACTTTTTATGACACACGCACATCCTGAATATTCGCTACCTCCCGAATTGGCCAAAGACGGATTGCGAATCGTTGCTCTTGGTGGTTTAGGTGAGATCGGTCGAAACATGACGGTCTTCGAATTCAACGGAAAGCTTTTAATTGTTGATGTTGGTGTGCTCTTTCCAGAAGAGAACCAACCAGGAATCGACTTAATCCTTCCGGATTTCTCATACATCCGAGGGCGTCTAAACGATATAGAGGCAGTCATTCTCACGCATGGCCATGAAGATCATATCGGCGCAGTTCCTTATCTATTACGTGAGCGAAGCGATATTCGAATCGTGGGTTCGAAGTTGACCTTGGCATTTATTTCAGAGAAATTGAAAGAACATCGAATGACGCCCTTGATTCAAGAGGTGACTGCGGGCCAAAAGGTGAAACTCGGTGATTTTGAATGTGAATTTGTTGCAGTTAATCACTCGATTCCAGATGCACTTGCCGTAGCTATCCATACCAAAGCGGGCACAGTGCTCCATACCGGCGACTTTAAGATGGATCAGCTACCACTCGATGGAAAGTTAACTGACTTACGAACATTTGCACGTTTGGGGCAAGAGGGCGTAGATCTCTTTATGGTCGACTCGACTAATGCTGATGTCCCAGGATTTGTTACAAGTGAAGCCGAGATTATGCCTGTACTTGATCGGATATTTGCAGGGACAAATCGTCGGATCATCGTCGCCTCATTCGCTTCGCATATCCATCGAATACAACAAGTGATTGATACAGCAATGAATCACAACCGCAAAGTCGCCTTTATTGGAAGATCTATGGTTCGCAATATGCGAGTGGCAGAGGAGTTGGGATATCTTCACGTCCCGCCATCATTGATAGTAGAGAGTAAAGATATAGACGCTCTCGGCGAAAGCGTTGTTCTCGTATGCACAGGCTCACAAGGCGAACCGCTCGCTGCACTCTCTCGAATGGCCTATGGCGACCACAATATAAAAGTCGGTCATGGAGATACCGTAATTCTTGCCTCATCACTTATTCCTGGCAATGAGAATGCCGTCTATCGGGTCATTAATGAATTAACTAGGCGGGGAGCAAAAGTAGTTCACAAATCAAATGCTTTAGTCCATGTATCCGGACATGCCGCCGCCGGTGAACTTCTTTATTGCTACAACATCGTTAAGCCAACTCATGTTATGCCCATTCATGGGGAGTGGCGCCATCTACGTGCCAATGGCGCAATCGCCCGCTCATCAGGAGTGCGGAGCGAGAATGTATTGCTTACTGAAGATGGAGTTGTCGTAGATTTGATCAATCGAAAGGCTTCGATTGTTGGAGCGGTTCCATGCGGTTATGTCTATGTCGATGGATCAAGCGTTGGTGACATATCAGATCTCTCACTCAAAGATCGACGCATTCTTGGCGAAGAGGGATTTATCTCTGTAGTCGTGGTTATAGAGGCGCAGACTGGGAAAATAGTTGCTGGTCCAGATATACATGCCCGAGGTTTTGCCGAAGATGAGACATTGTTCGATCAAGTACGTGAACGCATTGTCGAGTCGCTAGTTGAAGCAGTAGAGAGCGGCGTCACTGGTTCTCATCAACTCTCACAAACTGTTCGACGAGTTGTCGGCAAATGGGTGGGCGGGGAACATCGACGCCGACCGATGATTGTGCCGGTAGTCATCGAGGTCTAGCGTAAGAGCTTTCGGCAACGGCGCGCCTCACAGCCCGCTGTTTATCGAGGATTTACCCTCTTCTATATGGCGCGCGGAAAAAAATCGGGGAGTTCCCCTGCCCGGAGTTCCACTGGCGCGCTCCGGAAAATATGGCTTGCCATTGCCACTGGCTTTGGTAGCACAATTCGATTCGTTCTACGCGGAGCGAAGGAGTTAGATCCGGCTCATCGCCGCGATGGGCTTGGTCTTTTTGTTGTCGTTCTCTCACTAATCGCGAGTGCGGGGATTTGGTTTCGCCTCGATAACTTTTTTGGCAGGAGTATTTATTCGGTAGTCGCAGGCAGTTTCGGCAAGTTAGGTTTTATCACTCCGGCACTTTTGCTCTATCTTGGAATTCGATTACTCCGCACTCCGCAAGAATCCGCAGCAACTGGACGGATCACTATCGGAATCTCGACAGTAGTAATTGGTTTAACGGGACTGCTCCACATCATGGCCCACTCACCTATTCCATCGGATGGAGCAACAGATATGCGCTCTGGTGGGGGCTGGGTCGGTTACGGTGTCTCGGCACCACTGGTTGCACTAGTTACTAATTGGGTTGCCGTTCCTATTTTGCTTATTCTCATTCTCTTCGGCTTGCTCGTCACAACAGCTACGCCACTTAACGTTGCAGCTAGCAGGGTCGCAGATATCTTTAGAGGAGCTACGAGTATGGCCCAAGGGCAACTCGAGGCTCGCCGAGTTCGCAGAGAAGAAGAGCGAGACTTTGAGATTTCAGAGAATCCGCCATTTGAGAGCCCTGTTATTTCTTATCAAGAGGAAGAAGATCTTGAAGATGAGGTAATTGAGGAGCTTGACGGTGATGAAGATCCACATGTTGCTCTCGGCGACGCGGAGCACACTGTTGCGGCATCGCGCACTCAATTACTCTCAACGCAGACCGAAGGTGTAACCACTCCACCTATCCCAGCGCCCGCAGTAAGTCCAGCGTTAAGTGATGCGGAGCAACTCGAGTTATCTCAAATGCTCGATTATGTCCTACCCTCCCAAGATCTCTTAAAGAGCTCACCTGCTACTAAAGGAAAAACAAAAGCTAACGAAACAGTTGTTGCTGCGCTACACGAGGTCTTCAGTCAATTCGATATCGACGCTGAAGTGACAGGCATCATGCGCGGTCCTACCGTCACGCGATATGAAGTGGAATTAGGGAATGCGGTGAAGGTGGAGAAAATTACCGCTCTAAGCAAGAACATTTCATACGCGGTAGCAAGTAGTGATGTTCGAATATTGAGCCCAATCCCGGGTAAATCTGCGGTCGGAATCGAAATTCCCAATGTCGATCGAGAAGTGGTTGCCCTTGGTGACGTCCTCCGGTCTCAAGTTGCAGCCAATGAGCAACATCCGCTGGTGATTGGTCTTGGAAAAGATGTCGAAGGCAATTTCATCTGCGCCAATTTAGCGAAAATGCCACATCTTCTCGTCGCTGGAGCTACCGGCTCGGGTAAATCAAGCATGATTAATTCACTGGTCACTTCGATATTAATGCGATCTACGCCCGATGAAGTACGAATGATTTTGATAGATCCAAAGCGGGTTGAACTCAATGCCTACGAAGGTATTCCGCATTTAATCTCACCAATTATCACTAATCCTAAGAAAGCAGCCGATGCGCTCTCCTGGGTAGTGAAAGAGATGGATAATCGATACGACGACCTATCCAATTTTGGGTTCCGACATATTGACGACTTTAATAAAGCTGTTAAATCAGGAAAGTTAAAGCCACTTCCAGGAAGTCAGCGCAGACTCAAACCATACCCATATTTACTGGTGATAGTTGATGAGCTTGCTGACCTAATGATGGTCGCGCCTCGTGATGTCGAAGATTCAATTGTGCGAATTACTCAACTTGCTCGCGCAGCAGGAATTCATCTCGTTCTCGCAACTCAACGTCCTAGCGTCGATATCGTGACAGGACTTATTAAAGCTAATGTGCCATCGCGCCTTGCATTCGCGACAAGTAGCTTGGCTGATAGTCGAGTGATTCTCGACGCATCTGGCGCAGAAAAACTTGTTGGTCAAGGTGATGGACTTTTCATACCGATGGGCGCCAGTCGATCGATGCGCGTGCAAGGTGCATATGTATCTGAGCGTGAAATTGAAGCTGTTGTCACACATGTCAAAGAGCAACGCGAGGCGCAATATCGCGAGGATGTCACCGCTCCTGTTAACAAGCGCAGCGACATCGATGCAGATATTGGCGATGATCTTGATTTACTCTTGCAAGCAGTTGAGTTGGTGGTATCCACTCAATTTGGGTCGACCTCGATGCTGCAGAGAAAACTCAGAGTGGGCTTTGCAAAAGCTGGTCGTCTGATGGATTTGATGGAGAGTCGGGGGATTGTGGGACCTAGTGAAGGCTCAAAGGCGCGTGAGGTGTTGATTTCAGCAGAGGAGCTACCTGGAGTTCTGGTCTCCCTTCGCGGATGACTTGTCCTCGCGCATTCAATGGATTTACCCTTATCTTCCTGATTCCCCCAGGAGGTGACCTAAATGTCTATTGGCTCAGAATTGAAGAGCGCTCGAGAGGCTGCAGGTCTCTCTCTAGAAGAGGTCGCGTCTAAATCCAAATTACGCCCTAGTGTTGTTTCAGCAATTGAAACTGATGACTTCTCGCAATGCGGTGGCGACGTTTATGCACGTGGGCATATCCGCGTTCTTGCATCCATTTATCGGATTGATAGCACCTATCTATTACAAATTTTTGATCAGCAATTTGGCATTTCAGAGACAGCTCTTGAAGATTTAGCGCAAGCAACATCACAGAATCTCGATCGCGGTTCCTCGTTAACATGGAAATCACTCTCAGGAATTGCGGCCGCTACATTGTTAGGGGCAATTCTTATTAGCAATCAGATTTCGGGAGATGGTAGTGGGGAAGTCAGGATTGCTTCTCCAACAGAGAGTGCAAGTGAATCTTCCGCAAGTAATGGAGCCTCCTCGTCGCCATCTGAATCACTACCTGCCGTTGCTTCAGCGGATGATGGCGTTACCGTTCGGTTGACTGTTGTGAAGAGTTATTCATGGATCTCGGTCACTGCTGCTAATGGCACATCCCTTTTCACAGGGCAGATTGAGAGAGGTGAAGTGCGAGAATTTACAGATCCACAAGTATTACGTCTTGTCATTGGTAATGCAGGTGCAGTTTCGGTCAACGTTAATGGCGTAGATACTGGAATTGCCGGCGGCATAGGCGAAGTGGTTCGTTTGGAATTCACGCCAGATGCCGAGAATTCAGAGGGTTAGTAGTACTTTTATCGCATGAAAAAAGTTGCGCTTGTCACCTTGGGCTGTGCGCGCAACGAAGTGGATTCCGAAGAAGTTGCCGGGCGCCTAGCTGCTGATGGCTGGGAGTTAGTTGCAGATGCAGCAGAGGCTGACATTGCGGTCATTAACACCTGCACATTTGTGGAGAGTGCAAAAAAGGATTCGATAGACGCTCTTTTAGAGGCTGATGCGCTCCGGGTTCAGGGAGCAAATAAAGGCAGTTCGCTCAAAAAGGTGGTCGCTATTGGCTGCATGGCAGAGCGATATGGCAAGGAGCTCGAACGCTCGCTCCCTGAAGCTGACGCGATTCTGGGCTTTGATGAGTACGACGAAATTTCCTCTCGGTTACAAACGATTCTTGCTGGTGGCAGCGTGGCAGCACATCATCCAAAGGATCGACGAACTCTGCTACCGATCGCACCTGCTGAACGTCAAGCGGTACGAAATAAATCTGGAGTGGGAGAGCGAACTCTTAGAAAGCGATTGGAGGCTGCGCCAGTTGCTCCATTAAAAATTGCATCAGGCTGCGATAGGCGATGTTCTTTCTGCGCCATTCCATATTTCAGAGGCGCATTTGTCTCTCGTCCAGCGGACGAAATTCTTAGCGAAGCTCTCTGGCTTGCAAATGAAGGTGTCTCCGAACTATTTCTCGTTAGTGAGAACACCACTTCATATGGGAAAGATCTGGGAGATCTTCAAGCGCTCGAGAAATTACTCCCTCAACTTGTGGAGATTTCTGGTGTGGAACGGGTGCGCGTATCGTACTTACAACCTGCCGAAATGCGCCCTAGTTTGATAGATGCGATTACCGGTATAAATAAAGTTGCGCCTTATTTTGACTTATCGTTTCAGCATGCAAGCGCAGATACGCTTCGCCGAATGCGTCGCTTCGGTGATAAAGATAAGTTTCTTGAATTAATCGAATCAATTAGGAGTAAAGCGCCCAATGCGGGTATTCGCTCAAATTTCATCGTCGGATTTCCTGGCGAGAGCGAGGCAGATTTTCAGACGCTACTTGATTTTCTCTCGCATGCCCGGCTCGATGCGATTGGGATATTTGGATACAGCGATGAAGAAGGAACAGAGGCTCAGGGTTTAGATGGCCAGCTCAGCGAACGTGAAATCAAAGATCGAGTCGAAGTCTGCGCTGCTCTGGCTGATCAGATGCTTGCCGAGCGGGCAGCAGCGCGAGTGGGTGAAGAGGTTCTGGTCTTGCTGGAAGAGAGCGGTACTCGCGAAGGGCGAGCGGCGCATCAGGGGCCCGAAGTCGATGGCACAACTCGCTTTATGGACGATGGAGCGCAATCTGAACAGTATGTGGTAGGAAAATATATTCGGGGGAGAGTAGTGGCATCGGATGGAGCCGATTTGATTGCACGTGTGGTTTCCGGCACCTCAAGTGTGGCAGTTAAGAGTTAATAATGTCGGCCATGCTTAATCTTCCGAATGCGCTCACCATTTTACGTATTGTGTTGATTCCATTCTGTTTCGCAGCGCTTATGCAGGAGTCAGGTGATGACCCACGTTGGCGCATCATCGCCTGGTGGGGATTTTTTATAGTTGGCATGACCGATATTCTCGATGGACGTCTTGCACGCGCTCGCAAACAAATCACTGAGTTAGGAAAGTTTCTCGATCCAGTCGCTGACAAGTTGTTGATTGGCTCTGCATTGGTAGGCCTCTCGTTATTGGGAGATCTTCCGTGGTGGATTACTTTGGTCATTCTTGGACGCGAATTCGCCGTGACTTTGTTGCGAATTTTTGTGGTGCGACTTGGTGGGCGAATCATTCCTGCAAGTCGTGGTGGCAAATTAAAGACTTTTACCCAAGGATTCGCAACCGGTTTTTACGTGCTACCGCTCGTGCCATCGCTACACACCGCGCGAGATATTTTTATGTATTGTGCAATCGCTATCACATTGGTTACTGGTGCAGAATATTTTGTGAAAGCTCTTTCAGCGCCTAAAGCAACAGAAGAAATTTCTTTGCGATGAGCGCCGTTCAATTTGAAGTAGCCAGCGAGATCCTCGCAAACTTACGTAGCGCTCATCAAACGTTGGCAACCGCAGAATCCTTAACCGGTGGTCTCCTAAGTGGCGCGTTAACCGATGTACCTGGTTCCTCAGATGTATTTCTTGGCGGCATCATCGCCTATAGCCCCGCCATGAAGAGCGCGTTACTGCATGTTGATCCGAATCTGATTGACGCCCATGGGGTTGTTAGCGCTGAGGTTGCCATCGCTATGGCAAGTGGAGCGATCGGTGTTCTAGGTAGCGATTGGGCAATCTCCACTACAGGCGTCGCCGGCCCTGGCCCAAGCGATGGCGTTGCAGCGGGAACAGTCTGGATTGCAATTGCCGGCCCTGGCATGGCGCCACAAGCCGAGGCGTTCCATCTTGAGGGGAATCGCCAAGAGGTTCGCGTGAGAACGATTGCCCGCGCATTTGACTCTTTTACCCGTATCCTTAGAGGGTGAAGCAGATGAGCAATCAAGGAGCCCTCGGTGCAGGGCTTTTGCGAAGCCATATTGGAGCCACTCTTCGTCGCGTTCGGGTAGCCCAAGGGCAGACCCTGCGAGCGCTCTCCCGCGACGCTTCGGTATCGCTCGGATACTTAAGTGAGATTGAACGGGGCCAAAAAGAAGCCTCCTCTGAATTGCTTGCTGCAATCTGCGTTGCGCTCAACCTGCCTATCTCTCAACTTCTTGTTGAGGTTTCACGTTCCATGCAGCTCCATCAACGTCACGCCGATCGACCGAGCCTTGCAATCGTTGCTCTCGACAACACGGGCGCGCAAGATGCGGTCAATATCGAGGATGCAGCCTAAAAGCGTCAATACTGGGCGCGTGCACAACTCTGGCGTCAGCAGCAATAAAACTCGAATCGCGTTAATTGATGGCGCGCGATCCCTTCTCTCTGAAGTAGGCGTTCGCGAAGCGAACATGATCACAATCGCTGACCGCTCGCGAGTTGCACGGGCTACTTTGTATAACCACTTTCGCGATAAAGAAGAGATATTGCATGCGCTACTAGATTCTGAAATTTTGCGGATGAGCGAATTAGCAAAGAGCGCTTCCCATAGGACTGAGGCGCTCTTCCTGCTGTCGAGAGATATCTACGAAAATAGCGCCCTTCGAAAAGTTGCCGAACTCGAACCACATTTAATTGCGCGAATGGTGACCATCTCTGAAAGTGAGAAATGGAGCCAGGTGCGAAGCCTTCTGCAATCAGTGCTCTACTGCTCACGTGAAAGTGGAGAGTTGGTATTGCGTTGGCTCCTCTCGCAATTTTTCTCACCTATCCCCGAAGGCGCTCGCCGCGCTGCAGTAGAGAAGATCGAATCAAGCCTCTCACTATGAAATCCTTCGGGAAGTTTTTCACTCTTCCGTTGCTCATTGCTCTTTTTCCAGTAACGTCCGCCAACGCTCAATCACCCGAGCGAGTGACGTTCGCTACGAGAAATATTTATCTTGGGGTCGACGTGGGCGTGGCCATGAAAAAATTGCCTAACTTTCCGGGCGCTGCGCAATTCATGTGGGACCAAGTAAAGAACACTAATTTCTCAGAACGCGCTCCCTTGCTCGCGCGAGAGCTCATCGCTACTGGAGCTTCCGTCATCGGCATACAGGAGGCAACTACGTGGCGCTGTCGAGCAGGTTTTCTCTCCGAGGAGATTGTTGTCTATGACTTTCTCGAAGAATTGTTAGCGGCGCTCGCTGCGCAAGGCGCCCAATACTCTCTGGCAACATTTGAAAATCGGCGCGCAATTAATCCTGGCTTTGAGATTTCACCGATTCCACACCTCACATTAGTTCGAGACGAGGAACTTTTCCCAGAGCTATTTGGAAAAGATCGAGTGGCATGTGGTTTTACAATTAGCGATGCGTTATTAGTTCGCGAAGAGGTAACAGTTCTTGATGTGGGGAATTCCGAATATTCGACTGAGTATTCAATCATCCCAACTCTCATGACAATTTATCGAGGGTACACATGGGCCGATCTTCGAGTTGGTGCCAGTTCTTTCCGGGCAGTAACTACACATTTGGAATCGCTCTGGGATTCGAATGTAATTCCCAATGCTGCAATTCAGGCCGATCAGCTCATCTCTGATCTCGCTACGGCAAAAATGCCAGTGGTGGTTATGGGGGATTTCAATAGCGATCCTCGAGATCCCAGGAGATCCGATGCACCAAATATCAATCCTGGCCAACAACCATCAGCAAGTGAGCAATGTAGAGAACAGGTAGCTAAGCCGACGGTTGAAACAGCGATCGATACTTGTAGCGCATACTGGAAATTTATCCGCGCGGGCTTCACCGAAATTTCTCCCGATGCGCAAGATCCAAAATATTTCTCATGGGGCGCAGATGCGCTTCTTGCCGGTGGAGCAAGTGATCGCCTCCAGCCAAGTCTTGATATGGGGGGCAATGGCATTTTCACTGATCGGTTGGATTACATCTTCATAAAGAATGGCCAGAGCGCAGTTAATGGTGCGATTTTCGGAAACCAATGGCCAGAAGGCTTGGCGACTTGGCGTTGCGACGGCAGCGAGCAAGCAGCGATAACGGAGAAGAGCGCCCAAGCGCTAGGGAAAAAATTGCCTAACGAGGGGCGGTGTCTACCTTCCGATCATGCGGGGATTGCTGGAGCCGCAGACCTTCCACTCAGTGATCTCCGGGATCCAAGGCTGCCGGAGCGAAATCGCTCGCCGCTGACCTTCTGGAGAGTTACCGGTGGAGCGCTCGCTCTTGCTTTTTGTGGAGCGCTTCTCTGGCGAATCCGGCGGCGAATCCGGCGTGTCGGAGGAGGGTAAGTAGCGTTCGAACATCTGTTCGGATACCCTTTAGGTGTCAGTGGCTCGCCGTATCGTCGGGGATTACCGGAGATAGAGAGAAACTGAACGAGATTTCCATAACGAACGAGGAAGGCGGGCAAGAGATGGCAAAAGAGGCACGAGAGGGACGCGAGAGCGCAGCCGAGAAGGCGGGCGATTCCAAAGCGAAAGTTGAGAAGGCGAAGGCCCTTGATACAGCGCTAGCTCAGATTGAACGTCAATATGGCAAAGGCTCCGTCATGCGAATGGGCGAGCGTCGCGCTGAAATTACTGAAGTTATTCCAACGGGATCGATCGCCCTCGATCTCGCCCTCGGCATTGGCGGGCTGCCTCGCGGTCGCGTCGTTGAGATTTATGGCCCAGAGTCGAGCGGTAAAACTACGGTCGCGCTCCACGCGATTGCCAACGTGCAACGCGCTGGTGGAATTGCTGCATTTATCGATGCAGAGCATGCACTTGATCCTGAGTATGCAAAGAAACTTGGCGTAGATATCGATGCGCTTCTTGTCTCCCAACCTGATACTGGTGAACAAGCTCTAGAGATCATGGATATGTTGATTCGCTCCGGCGCAATCGACATTGTTGTCATCGACTCTGTTGCCGCTCTTGTACCACGCGCTGAAATTGAAGGTGAGATGGGCGATTCACATGTGGGTCTCCAGGCGCGCCTTATGTCACAAGCGCTCCGCAAAATCACTGGCGCGCTCCACAGTTCAAATACCACAGCAATATTTATCAATCAGCTCCGCGAGAAGATCGGTGTCTTCTTCGGCTCACCTGAGACCACTACTGGCGGTAAGGCGCTCAAGTTCTATGCATCCATCCGTCTCGATGTCCGTCGCATCGAAACGTTAAAAGATGGCCAAGAGGCCGTTGGAAACCGAACTCGCGTCAAGGTTGTCAAGAACAAGATGGCCCCACCTTTCAAACAAGCAGAGTTCGACATCATTTATGGCGTTGGAATTTCTCGCGAAGGCTCACTGATCGATCTTGGCGTTGAAGCCGGAATCGTGAAGAAGAGTGGAGCGTGGATTACTTACGAAGGCGATCAACTCGGACAGGGCAAAGAGAATGCTCGCGCATTCCTTCGCGACAATCCAGATCTCGCTGATGAGATTGAGAAGAAGATCCGAAGCCAGTACTCCATCGGCCAGATTGATCCTGCGCTTGCAGCTGCGGTAGAAGAGGCAGTCTCCAGCGCTGATATCGACTTCTAAAGTGGATTACGAGCCCGACCCCTACTCGATTGCGACAAAGATTGCCGTTGATGCGCTCTCCCGTCGCGCTCGAAGTAGGGGCGAGCTTGCTCAACTCTTGCGGAAAAAACTAGTACCTGAAGAGATTATCGATCGACTTCTTGATCGTTTAGTAGCACAACGTTTAATTGACGATCGCACCTTTGCCGAGGAGTGGTCGCAACTTAGGCATCGAAGTAAAGGGCTCTCCAGGCGAGTGTTAGCGCAAGAGCTACGAGAGAAAGTTATTGCACCAGAATTAATCGATGAGGTCCTTGCTCAGATCTCTCACGATGACGAGGTAGTAGCTGCCCGACATTTAGTGGCAAAAAAGTTACGGAGCCTCTCGCGCTTTGATGATGAGGTAAAGCGACGTCGAGTTCATAGCCTTCTGGCGCGGAAGGGTTACTCATCTCGAGTAATTAGTGAAGCGCTCCGAGAAGAGTTCGCTACTTCTTTTTAAATCCAGCAGGACACTTCGGCGCAGTTCCGGAGACCTTCTTCGTTAATTTTCCTTTAACGCAAGTGATAGAAATCTTTGGAGCGAGAGCTTTTGTGGGAGCGGCGCTCTTGACAGAAGAAGAGTTACTTGAAGATGAAGAAGTAGTCGCCGTGCTCTGATTGAGCTTAATTTTCAGGGTAGGTGAAGAGAAGGTGAAGTTTTTCGCATCGAGATAGACCCAATCACCAGAGCTCTTTAATTCAACGGTAGAGACGCTCTCTTTACCCTCGCTAGAGGTGATAGATATCGATGCTGAAGGTGGCAACTTATCCATGCCATAGAGACATTTAACTTGAGATGCTGACATTGAGAGGCCATAGGTTCCACTATTGACCTTCTCGCTCTTCCCATCTACATAGGGACCATAGTGCGGTGCCGCCACTTTGTAATCGAGTGTGCCAGTATCTTTGTTGTACACCGGAGCGGTTGCTGAATAGGCGCTGGCATTGGTGGCAACTACTCCAACAACACCACGACTTGGACAGCGCCGCTCTTCAGGATTTGTGACAAGCGCATTGCTCACCGTCCAAGTCTGGTTAATTGTGAATGCGTAATCACCGATATATGGAGCCCAGACGTTATATGCATCGAGCGCGCCATCTCGCCCTGGATCTTCGACCATCATTCCACCCTTGCCCGAGAAGATTTGCTCGTAGGGTCTGCCTGATTGTTCGGTAGGGAATTTAAGCGGTGGGATCGTGGAGCGCTTAATCCATTTCCCCGCAAAAATATTTTCGGATGCGCCCGCTTCAATAGTAATGCGATCAAATGCGCCATTAATTGGCGTGGAGGTAACAACAGGTGAATTAAGTCGGCCATTGAGCCAGCCAGTGATATTTCGCGGAATTTGTAGCGTCACTTTGAAACGTGCATCCGCTGGGAAAGCCCGACGATGTAAACAGACTCCGGTGTCGTTTGCCAGACAGCCGCTCTCGCCATTTTCTGGCATTACTTCATTTGATCCACTCGCTGGGCTTTTCTGCACTTTGACATTGGGTTGTTTAATCAGGCTTGAGGTTTCACGGAAGATGGGAGTGAGTTCAAAGAAGAATTGGATTAACTCTGGCGCACCCCATCCGCCACCTGCTGGTCGCGCGGTAGAAATCACCACGCCGCCAGCAAGATAATCGTTCTCACTTCCTCCACCATCACCTTCAATTCGCCATAACCAACTCGCTAATCCTGGAGCGAAACCAGCGCCCGACCCATCAATTGTTCCTGGGAATTCCTTCTGCTCTTTCGGAAATTTCTGTATCGGCTTTGCGACAATTTCGCTCTTGTCAGATTTGATCATGGTGATGGATTCAACGCATGCACCATTTGTTGCAGTCGCACAATTACCAATTCCGCCGCTGACATAGAGCGTGGTCCATCCTTTATTGGGCTGACACGAGAGATCGGTTGGGTTGGCGCATAATGCTTCTTCGCGCACGCCACCCCCGATATTTTTCTCTGCCTTGATATAAGGAATTGCTTGAAGGCGAAGCGATGAATCCCAACCAACGCCGACATATTCCATCTGTGCATCGCTAATGGATTGTGGGTTCGGGTTTGTCAGAGTGGGGCTGGCATCCGAGAAACGATCAATTGAACGATCTTTGGGAAACTTCGATTGAAAACCTGAACCGCCCATCGGCATCGGTTGCATCGCACCTGGACCAGGCATTGGCCCAGGCATCGGCCCACCACCAGGACCTGGCGTAGGAGGGGTGCAACCAGCAGGTGGTGGAGTTGGTGGAGGAGGGCAGTCAGCGCCTTGTGCAATTCCCATCGGCACCACGATTAAACCGAGCGCGAGCGCCGCTACTGCAATTACTCCCCGAATTCTCATACCGCAATAGTGGCATATAGCGGTTAGTCGGTTAAAGAGCGTGGCCGTTACCCTTTACATATGAATCCGCGCGCAACTACTGCCACTCGAACCTACCTTGTGGAGACGCATGGCTGCCAAATGAATGTTCATGACTCCGAGCGAATTGGCGGCCTACTAGAAGCCGAAGGATATTTGCCGGCAACTCAAGGCAGCGAACCTGATCTAGTTGTGTTTAACACTTGCGCGGTTCGCGAGAACGCTGACCAGAAACTTTATGGCGCGCTCACACGCTATATCTACACGAAAGAGAAACGCCCCAATTTTCAAATTGCCGTCGGGGGATGTCTTGCTCAAAAAGATCGCGGCGAAATTATCAAGAAAGCCCCTTGGGTTGACGTCGTGTATGGAACGCACAATGTTGGCGCGCTTCCAGCCTTGCTCAAGCGTGCACAGATTGAGAAAGCTGCTCAAGTTGAGATTAAAGAATCGCTCGAACATTTTCCATCAACGCTTCCAGTTCGAAGAGATTCTGCTTTTTCAGCATGGGTGTCAATATCCGTAGGGTGCAATAACACCTGCACATTTTGTATCGTGCCCGCGCTCAGGGGAGTGGAAAAGGATCGACCAGTGGTCGAAATTCTCGAGGAAATTAGAGCGCTCGTTGCCCAAGGGGTCGTTGAGATTACGTTGCTTGGACAGAATGTCAACGCATACGGCGTGGACTTTGGCGATCGACAAGCTTTTGCCAAGTTACTGCGCGCCTGTGGCGAAGTGGATGGCCTCCGTCGCGTTCGCTTCATGAGTCCGCATCCGCGCGATTTCACTGATGATGTCATTGAAGCGATGGCAGAAACTCCAAATGTCATGCCGCATTTACATATGCCGTTACAGTCCGGGTCAGATCGAATTTTGCAAGTGATGCGTCGCTCTTATCGGTCAGATCGCTACTTAGGAATTCTCGACCGAGTGCGGAACGCTATTCCGCAAGCGGCGATCACAACAGACATCATCGTTGGGTTTCCAGGAGAAAGTGAAGAAGATTTTCAGGCCACTCTCGATGTTATGGCGAAGGCCCGTTTTACTGCGGCGTACACCTTTCAATACTCAAAACGTCCGGGGACGCCAGCAGCAACAATGGAGAACCAAGTTGATCCAGAAGTCATTGGCCGCAGATATACGGAACTTCATCAATTTCAAGAGCGAATTTCCTTTGAAGAGAATCAAAAATTAATTGGCCGCGAAGTTGAAGTACTCATTAGCGACCACGTGGGACGAAGAGATGCAGAGCGCGGCCGAGTTGCTGGTCGCTCGGAAGATTTCCGTTTAGTCCATTTGAATTTCGCACCAGAGCAGCGACCAATGCCGGGTGATTTAGTACGCACAATTGTTACCGAAGCAGCGCCCCATCATTTAATTGCGCGTGGATTTCCGCTCTCGATTGAACAGACACCAGGAAGCGCTGCCGCCGTGGAGCGAGCTCACGCAATCTCACTTGGCATGCCCACATTTCGCAACGCCAACGCACCCGCATGACGCTAATCGTTATTGGCGGAGCGACCGCAAGTGGAAAGAGCGCGCTCGCATTGGATGTTGCCGAGCGCATCGGCGCGGAAATCGTCAACGCCGATTCGATGCAGTTATACAAGGGAATGGATATTGGAACGGCGAAAGTGCCATTCGAAGAACGTCGCGGAATACCGCATCACATGCTAGATACGCTCGAGGTAACAGAAGAGAGTTCCGTTGCCGATTATCAGAGAGAGGCGCGTGCGCTCATTGATTCTCGACTTGCTCAAGATATTCCAGTCGTAGTTGTAGGGGGAACAGGTTTATATATAAAAGGGCTGATTGATGAATTGAATTTTCCCGATCGTGATCCAGGCGTGCGCGAAAGATTATTCGCTGAAGCAGAAGAACTTGGCGCAACTGCGATGCATCAACGATTAGCGGCACTTGATGCTGAAGCTGCGGCGCTGATTCCAGAGCAGAATCTTCGTCGAGTAATCAGAGCTCTTGAAGTCATCGAATTAACTGGGGAACCTTATGCTGCGTCGCTGCCGCGTAATGAACGCAGCTATTACCCGCAAGCGCAACAATTTGCGATTCGAGTGGAACGAGAAGTGCTTAATGAACGAATATCGGAACGTGTAGCGCAGATGTGGCGAGATGGTTTTCTCTCCGAAGTGGAGAAACTTGTGGCTCAGGGGCTGCGCGATGGGCGAACAGCACGAGCCGCAATCGGGTATGCCCAGGTGCTTGCCGCACTAGAGGGTCAGATCTCAATCGACCTTGCTATGGAGGAGACTGTTACGAGCACCCGCCAATATGCCCGTCGCCAAGCCACCTGGTTTGGCAGAGAGAACCGAATCAGTTGGCTCGAGGGGAGCCCAGCGAAACTTCTGGAAAGCATCCTCAGTAGTTCTGGAAATTCGTAAGTAACGAATTTATAACGATCCTGGCATAACGGCGCACCGTCCTTGACCCCCCATTCACAGGTGCGGTTGGGTTGCTCCAACCAACCCGGCGCTAATCCGAAGTCTTCGGAATCGTTGCCGGTTGTAATGAAAAGGGGTAATACGTGAAAAGAACAGGATCAAAGAGCGTTCGCGTTCTTGCTGCTGTTGCCGCAATCGTTTCACTCTTTGCACTTCAAACCGTTCCTGCAACTGCAGGTGGCGTTGATTTCCGCAAGGCAGTGAAGAACAGCGGTAAGGGAATTACGATTGGTCTCATCGGTCTCGATGATGCGATCGGTTTCGGTAAAGATGTACACGATTCAATCGCTCGTGAAGCGAAGAAGGCCGGCGCAAAGCTCGTCTTCTGCGATGGCAAGCTCAAGGCTGATCTTGCACTCGCTTGCGCTAAGACTTTCAAGTTGAAGAAGGTTCAAGGCTATGCAAGCTTCAACGCAGTTGCAGATGCTGCTCCTGCGATTTGCAAGGCTGGTCCAAACGTGCCAGTTATCGCAATCGATATCGAGCAGGATCCATGCCAATCAGCATTCATGGGTGCTGACAACGCTAATGCTGGTGCAACCACCGGTAAGGCGCTTGGAAACTATTTCAAGAAGAACTTCAACTGCGAATACGATGCATTCATCTCACTTGAAGATTACGGTGTAGGTATTGCTAACGA
>Ga0192647_100669_pt1 | contig 23822 bp, 14 predicted proteins | sample LauGreFa1BDMLBSN_2_FD_133046 | JGI IMG/M metagenome (GOLD analysis project Ga0192647, IMG submission 133046) | Freshwater lake microbial communities from Lake Michigan, USA - Fa13.BD.MLB.SN - reassembly | ecosystem: Environmental > Aquatic > Freshwater > Lake | place: Lake Michigan, USA...
GCCATGGCCGTCCGCGCCGACGGCCGGGCGAACATGAACCAGCTCATCATCAACGAGGCGAACCAGGCGGGCATCGCGGAGCTGGTGCAGATCCTCAAGGCGGAGCACCTCGCCCGCTGGGGGTCCGTCGATGACCTCGTCATCGGCTTCCAGCTCACGCACTCCGGCCGTTTTTGCCGTCCGCATGACAAGAAGCGCTGGGAATCCCGCGTGGCCTACCGCCACCCGATCCTGGACCGGAAGTTCAACGTCACCTCCGACGAACAGGTGCTGACCGACGCCGACGTCGAAGAACTCATCCGCTGCTACGTCCGGGCCGCGCGCGTGGCCCGCGACTGCGGGGCCGACTTCGTGGATATCAAGCACTGCCACGGCTACCTGCTGCACGAGTTCCTGGGCGCCCACACGCGCCCGGGCAAGTTCGGCGGCTCCTTCGAGAACCGCACCCGCATCCTGCGCGACATCATCGCCGGGATCCGGGCCGACGGCAACGCGATCGATATCGGCGTGCGCCTGAGCCTCTTCGACATGGTGCCGTTCCGTCCGGACCCGGCCCTCAGCCAGCCCGGCAAGCTCGGACCTGGCATCCCGGAGGACTACTCCGCCTGCCTGCCCTACCGCTACGCCTTCGGCGTGAACCAGGCCAAGCCGACCGAGATCGACCTCACCGAGACCTTCGCCTTCGTGCAGCTGCTCGGCGAACTGGGCGTCAAGATCCTGAACACCACGGCCGGCTCCCCCTACTACAACCCCCACATCCAGCGCCCGGCGGCCTACCCGCCCAGCGACGGCTACCAGCCCGCGCACGACCCGCTCATCGACGTCGCCCGGCAGGTGCGCGTCGTCCGCGAGGTCCGCGCGCAGGCCCCGGCCGGCATGATCGTGGTGAGCTCCGGCCTGAGCTACGTCCAGGAATACCTCCCGCACCTCGCCCAGCACATCCTGCGCACCGGCGGCAGCGACGCCATCGGGGTCGGCCGGGCCGTCCTGAGCTACCCGGCGATGCTCGCGGACGCCGCGAAGAACGGGGTCCTGGAGACCAAGTTCATCTGCCGCACCTTCAGCGACTGCACCACCGCGCCGCGCAACGGACTGATCTCGGGCTGCTACCCGCTCGACAAGTACTACACCGCCAAGCCCGAGTTCCAGCAGCTGAAGGACATCAAGAAGAGCGTGGGCGCCTGATCACGGCCCGAAGATCTCCCGGAGCCGGCGACGGCTTTCGGCGGCCAGCAGCCGATCCGAGACCGCGATCGCCCGTTGCATCCCGGAAGCGTCGAGCTTATCCAGCCATGGCCCCTTGCACCGTCCGGCCCGCGCCCGCCCCTCGTCCGATTCGTCGAGGAGGCTGACCGCGAGCAGGAAGCCGGCCGCTTCGGTCGGGTCGCCGCCGTCCGCCACCAAGCGGTCGATCACGAGGTAGGCGGCCTGGGTCATCCCGAGGTCCCAGGCTTGACGGCCGCAAGCCAGTGCCGCGGCACGATCGCGGGGGGTGCCTTGCCCCCGCTGGTGGGCGATGGCGAGGTTGAGCCAGCCCTCCTTCGAGCCCTTTTCCGCGGCCTGGCGAAAATAGCGGACGGCTTGCCCTTCATCCTGAGGCAGCAGGTCGCCCTCGACGGACATGACCCCCAGCCGAAGGAGCGCCGCCGGGCAACCCCGGTCCGCGGCCTGCCGGAAACACCGGAGCGCCTCGGCGGAATCCTTGGGTCGCCCCTCGCCGACTTCAGAGAGGATGCCGAGGTTGACCAGCCCCATCGGCTCGCCGGCCTTCCAGGCGGCCTGGAAAGAGGCGATCGCCTTGGGGTAATCCGGCTCCGCGAACTCCCCCGTGATGAGCATCTCACCCAGCGTGTTCAGGGCGCGGCCATGGCCTTGCTCGGCCGCGCGGGTCAACCAGCGGCGACCCTCCGCGGCATCGGCCGGCACGAAGGTGCCGAGCAGATGCACCATACCACGATGGAATTGCGCCGCGGCGTCGCCCGCCTCGGCCCGGGCCATGAGCGCCGGCCAAGCGACCTCGCGCGCCTGCGCCCACTGGGCTTCCGCCGTCATCGGCTCGACGGCGGTGGCGGGACGCGCGGTGGCCGCGACCGCCGGGACGGGGACGGTCGCGACGGCGGGCGCCATCACCCGCTCCGCGACGAGGACGATGAGGGCGGCGAGACCGAGACCGGAAAGCAGGGCGAGCAGGAGGCGCATCCTCCCACGATACCATGTCGGCGCGGAACGCACAAGGGGACCGGACCAACTATTTTAATTTTATTAAAAGTTCGGCGCCGGCCCTGGACCGACGGCGTCAGCGGCGGCGCAGCCGCACGACGAGCCGGGCGGGCACCGGCGCGTCCGGACCCGGATTGGGCAGCAGGACGAAGTCGTCGGCGGCGACCACCTGGGCCGGACCGGCGACGACTTCCCAGCCGGCGGCATGGCGCGGCAGGAAGGCGACCAAGGGGCGGCCGCCCCGCTGGGAGCCATTGGTGTCGACCGGGACGAAGGTCCGCTGTCCGGCGGTCGGCGCGATGACCCACTCGATCTCTCCGGAAGGCAGGGTCGTCAGGGTCTCGGTCCAGCGCAGGGGGCCGGGCGCCAGCCGCGCATCCCAGTGGGGATCGCCGTAGAGGATGGTCATGTCGCGGTCGAACTCCAGCCCGCGGCGGTCGCCGGCGGGGGCACGACCGGCCGCGACCTCCAGGAGACGCCACCGCAAGGCGTGGTGGTTGGCCAACCAGGCCTGGCTGAGGTTGAAGCGCCCAGGTTGCTCCAGGAAGTAATCGAGGACGCCCCACCCGGCATACCCGAACCACGTCGGTTGGACGTAGCCGACCATCTGGCGGACACCCCCCGAGGCCATCCACGACAGGGCCATGCAATCGCCGCCGGGGACGTTACCCATCAGGCAATTGCCGATGGGCAGGTAGACCTTCGGATTGGCGGAAGCGAGGCGATGCACGGTGCCATCGAGGGCCTTGCCGACGACCCCACCCTCCTGGTGGCCAAAGGTGCCGTTACGGTAGCGGTAACCCGGCTGCCAATCATGCTCGGTCGCATGGCCGGAAGTGATGAAGAGGTCGGTGCGGCCTTCGTTGAGCTTCGCGACGATGGAAGCGGTGGAGTCCTTCGCGCCGGGGACCTCCCGGGGGGCTCCGCCCGCGGCCTTCTCCCAACTTTCGCCGGCCTTGAACTCGGAGAACCAATACCCTTGCTCGACGCACTCCATCGCGAAGGACGTGCCGGCGCCGACGGTGCGGATGACGAGGGGTTGGCCGGGGTCGGCGAGCTTCAGCGCCTGACCAGCATCCAGCCCCGTGACGACGCCCCAACGGAAATCCTCAAAGGGATCGGCGTCGTTCTCGCTCGCCAACCGATGCATGACCACCGCGGCCTTGGGCCCGAGCTCCGTGGGGAGGGCGACCCACGTCACGAAGCGGGGTTGCCGCCGACGCAGCTCCTCCTGGAGCTCCGCCGGGGACGACCGGAAGACCAGGACCTCGGCGGCATGGGCGGATTCGAGCCGGGCCACGACCTTGGCCCAGCCTTCGTCTTCGCGGGTCGCGGCGGAGACGAGGACGACGGACTCGGCGGCGGAGAGGGTCCCCGTGAAGGCGAGGACGGCCAGGCAAGACAGGCGAAGCATGGTCAGGGCTTCTCGAAGATGAGCAGGTGTTGCCAGGGGAGGTCGGGCTTATTGACCACGAAGCGGAAACCCGCCGCCGCGAACTCCTTGCGGACCTGCGCCTCCGACATCTTGTGGTGGGGCTTGATGGGGACCTTCGGGTCCTCCGCGCGATACTCGAGCAGGTAGATCCGACCCTTGGGCTTCAGGGCCAAGCGGAGGGAGGCGAGCATCTCGACCGGGTGGTCGAACTCGTGGTAGGCGTCGACCATCAGGGCCGCGTCGAGGCTATCGGCCGGCAGCTTGACGTCGTCGATGGCCCCGAGGTGGGGCTGCACGTTCGGGATCTTCAGGCGGGCCGACTCCTTCTTCAGGAACTCCAACATCTCGGGTTGGATGTCGACGGCCACGACCTTGCCGCGCGGAAGCTTCGGCGCGATCCGGAAGGAGTAGTAACCCGACCCCGCCCCGATGTCGGCCAGCACCGCATCCGGCGCCAGTTCGAGCAGCGCGATGGCCTTGGAGGGCGCCTCCTCCTTTTCGCGGTCGTCGCGCTCCAGCCAACCGATCCCGGGGTGGCCCATCACCTGCGAAATCTCCCGACCCATCCAAGTCTTGCCGATGCCATCCGGCGAGGGCGCGCAGGCGCCGTAAGCGGGCTTGGCCGGCGCCACCGGGGCGGCGGGAACCGCCGGCGCGCCTGGAGCCGAAGCCACCGCGGTCGGCCGGCTCCAGTAATAGAGACCGATGGTCGCCAGCAGCAAAAGGGTGGCGGTGAGCGCGGGGTGACGGCGGAACATGCCGATGTTCCTAGACCGGGGGGAGCAAAGCGCAAGCCTACCCATGGCCGACGCTTGACCCCGCGGCCCGCGGAGGGCACCCCTCCCCTACCCATGCGTTGCGCGACCGAATGGACCTTGATCGACACGGAGACCACGGGCCTGTTCGCGCCCATCCACGTGGTCGAAGTCGCCGCGGTCCGGATGCGCGGCTGGGAACCGACCGGCGAGACTTTCCAGGCGTTCCTGGACCATGACATCGAGATTCCCCGCGAGGCCGAGGCCATCCATGGCTATGATCGCGCCTTCCTCCGCCGGCACGGCGCCGACCCGCGGGAAGTCCATCGGGCCTTCCGCGGCTTCCTCGGCGACCGCCCAATCTGCGCGCACAACCTGAGCTACGACCTGGACCGCTGCCTCCTCCCCGAATGGACGCGGCTCCGCGTCGGCACGACCCATGCGCGCGGCTTCTGCACGGTGAAGCTGGCCCGTCGCGCCCTGCCCGAACTGAAATTCCACGGCATGGGTTTGCTGACGAAGAAATACGGGCTCACGCGCGCGAAGGCCCACGCCGCCTTGGCGGACGCGCAGGCGACGGCCCAACTCGTCACCCAGGTCATCGCCCCGCGGCTGCGCGGGACGGAGTTCGCGGAGTTCGCCGCGCTCGTGCGCCTTTCCGAGATGGAACGCCGGCGCGCCGCGAAGGCCCTGGGCCGCCAGCCATGAAAAAGGCCGACCTTACGGTCGGCCTCGACGGAGCAGCCCGGCGGCTTACTTCTTGGCGGGCTCGGCCTTCTCGACCGGGTTGCACTTCTCGCAGACCTTGGCGTCCTTCGCCGCCTTGACGCAGCAGGGATGGTTGCACTTCTCGCCCTTCTTGTCGGCCTTCTGGCAGCAGCCGCCGTCCTTGAACTTGGCGGTGTCGACCTTGGTGTCGGCGGCGACGGCGACGAGGGTGCAGGCGAGGAACAGGGGGAGCAGGAGTTTCTTCATGATGAGGATAGGATGGGACGGTGCGGACCGGAGGCAACGCTCTTCCACCCTCGACCGGCCCGAATGGCCGAAAAGCCCGCCCCAGCCCCCGCGATTCAGGCCTGCCGACGATAGGGGGTTGCGGCGAACTTTAGGTTTATTCAAATTATGTCCGTGCCCGCCGCACCCGCGCCAACCAAGCCCCGCCCCCGGGGACGCTCCGGTTTCGGGCTCGTGCTCTCGCTGGTGATCATGGGCCTGGCGGTCATGACCATCATCGTCATCGCAGGCTTCCTCTCCGTGGAGAGCCACCTGGCGCTCCAGCATCAGCTGGGCTTGCGCGCCCGGCTCAATGGCCTGGTCTCCCTGCGGCTGGCCCTGGCGCACCTGCAGCAGGAAGCCGGCCCCGACCAACGGGCGACCGCCCGCGCCGACCTGACCCAACCCGACGCGACCGTCGCCAACGTACGCAATCCCATGTGGACCGGCGTGTGGCGCACCGACCGTCCCAACCAACCGCCCAGCTGGCTGGTATCCGGGGAAGATCCCGCCGCGCCGTTGGCGCAGACCGAGCCCCTCTCCGGAATGGACGCCTTGGCGCCCGCCCAAGCCTACCCGACCGGTTATGCCTTGCCCTGGGAAGTCGACCATGCCGCCCGCTGGAATGAACTGGGCTACATCCGCCTGGTGGGTCCGGGCAGCGCCACCGAAGCCGAGAGCGTCGGCCCGGCGGACCCCATCGGCTCCAAGCCCAGCGGGTTCGTCGTCCGCCCCAAACTGCACCTCATCGAACCGGAAGCCAACGGGGCGGAGCGTCGCCTCGGCAGCTTCGCCTACTGGATCGGCGACGAAGGCGTGAAGGCCCGCATCAACCTCGAGGAACCGCGCGCCGCGCGACCCGCCACCGACAACCTCGCCCGCGCGGCGCTCCGCAGCGCCGCCACGCCCGGACTCCGTCTCGTCAAGGGCGGCGAGGCGACCGATGAACTGCAGGCCGGCGCACTGACGAGCCCCCGTGACCTCGCCTTGCTCACCGGCTTCGCCGCCGACCCCGTGGCGACCCGACGCCTTTTCCACGACGTGACGACCACGGCCGCCGGCGTCCTGGCCGACGCCGCCCACGGCGGACTTCGGCGCGACCTTTCCCTCGCCTTCGAACTCAGCGACGCGGAATTCGCCCGGAGCGAGTTCGCCGGCGGTACCTCGGCCCCGGCGACCGCCACCGAACTCGGCTATGCCAACCTCAAGATGACCGCGCCGATCAATGGGCGCACCATCCCCACCAGCCCCATCTTCAACCGCACCACCCCATCCGGCGAGCTCCGGGGGCCCACGTGGTGGGCGCTACGCGACTACCATCGCCTCTATAAGCAGGTCGGTTGGGCCGGGGGCGTCCCGACGCTCAACGCCCGCACCTTCTTCCCCAACGCCGGGAACCTCTACCCCCACCCGGACAACGGCAACGACGCCACGGTGAAGCAACGCAACTACCTCTACGCGGCGACCTACTCCGGCGACCGCGTGACGCTGAACCCGAACGTGACCGACGTCGGGAGCATCGTGGAGTCCGGCTGGAACCTGCCCGCCGCCCCGATTCCGCGCCCGTTCAACTGCGCGGTCGCCCCCTACGTCGAAAGGGTGTTCCTCGTCTTCAACCTGATCAAGGAGACCACGCGCCGGGGCGTCACGGTCTACCTGAGCCTGACCCCGGTGGTGGTGCTGCACAATCCCTACAACGTGGCCCTCTCGCTCCGCCCCACCCCGGGCGACTCCGCCCTGGCCCTCACGTTCTCCGACTGGGACCGGTGGAACTTCCGCGTCACCCGCCGGACCTTCGTCTACGCCCGGGACAACCCCTACGACGAAATCCAACCCACGCCCCTGAGCTTCACCTACGAGAAGAACCTCGGAGACTATTACCGTTTCGCGGACCCGCGGGCGATCAACGACGCCGACCTCTTCCGCGTCTACATCGACCAGATCTCCCTGTTGCCGGGCGAGCGGCGGGTCTACACGCCGACCACCGGGGCTCGTTCGCCCTGGTCGCGGGTGGTTAAGCTCGGCAACGCGTTCAACTACCAAGGCGGCTTCTCGGATGACAACGTCGACTGGAGCGCCCTCTGGCCCGGCTTCAAGTGGTACTATTTCAACCCCTTCCTCTACCCCCCCGAGTTCGGCTGGCCACCCTCGGATAGTTTCACCTTCGAAATCATCCCCGACGGCAAGCTGACGGTCCGCACCTCCTTGACCTGCTGGCCGGGGGACATGCTCAAGTTCCCCGCCGCCAGCACGATCGGATTGCCCGGCAACGCCTACCCGGCCTTCGACCTCTACAACCGCTCCAGCGAGCACAGCGTCCTGACGTTCCGCGGCATCGACCCCCGCGCCGGCCTACCGGGTCCGCTCAACGTCGGCGACATCGTCGCCCAGACCCCGGAGAAATCCCCGGCTCCGGGGATCCACCAACCGGGCCTGATCATCGCCGCGATCGAGATGTCGGCGAAGACCGTCCGCGAAAACGCCGTCGCCACGTCGGGACGCCCCCCCGATGCGGCCGGCAACTACCCGCTCTTCAGCCACTCGAACCCCCTGGCCGCGATGCTCGGGGCTGACGGCGCGGGCCGCAGTTCCGGCGCGGAGGGGTCGGGCTTCGGAGGCGCCTCGCCGAGTTTCCGGCTCAGGGTGACGCGGCCGACGGGCGGCATGAACGCCTGGCTCAACCTCCTGCAGTCGCCGGGCGGCGCCACACCGCTCACCTACGGAGGCTTCAGCAACCAAGCCGACGGCAGCCTCGCGTCGATCCACACCGAAGTCCCGCTGACCCCGCCCACCTCGCTCGGCCAGTATGCGCACGCCAATTTCCACGTCCGCGACCAACAACCGCTCTACGGCGTCGGCAACAGCTTCGCGCACCCGCAAGTCGACCCCATCGCGACGCATATGATGGCGGATCGCTGGACGGAATACGACGCCCCCTACCTGCTCAACGCCGCGCTCTGGGATGGTTTCTTCCTTTCGGGCGCCGCCCCCAGGCTCTCGCCGGCGACCAGCCCGGCGACCCCGACGCCAGCCAACCCCGAGGCCAAGGGGCCCGACCCGACCTACCCGTCGACCCGCACGCTGGAAGGAGTGCTCGACGATTTCGCGGCGGGGACCGGCAAACTGCAGAACCCGCGGATGCGCTTCGCCGGCGAGGCTCCCGCCTCCCGCGCGGCCCTGGGCGACCACCGTCGCTCCGCCTCGGCCTTGCTGAACGATGGCGCCTTCAACGTGAACTCGACTTCGGTGGAGGCATGGGCCGCCTTCCTCGGCTCCGTCAAACGCATCGCCCTGGCGCAGTGGTCGCCCGAGGCCCCGGGGCGCGGGGCGAACGCCCGTTTCCCCCGCGCGGTGACGACAGGAACCAGCCCCCTCGCGACCGGCGCGATCAACGAATCCGGCAAATCCAACTGGACCGGTTTCGTGAACCTGACCGACGACCAGCTGCGCCTGCTCGCCGCCGCCATCGTGCGGGAGAACAAGGCGCGGTTCCAGCTCACGACCCGGACGGAACGCGACGCGCTCAGCCCACCGACCTCCCGCCTGTTCCGCGGCCTGACCAAAGCCAATACCCCTTACCTCAGCTTGGCGGAATTCATCAACCGCTTCCTCACGCCGGGAACGTCCAACGCCTGGGCGACCCGATGCGGCGCCTTGCAGTCGGCAATCTTCCGGGCGGACAACCCTCCCTCGGTCGGGCCCGCCACGGCCGGGCTGACGGACCGCCTGACGAACCGCTACTCGCTGGGCATGTTCGGGGCCGACAACCTGACCCCGCCGAGCGGGATGACTTTCCCTTTCCCGCGAAACATCGAGGCCATGGAGCAAGGCGGAGCCAACCGCACCCACGCGGCCATGGGGGCCCCGGGCAACCTCCTGCAGGTCGACCTGCTGCAGGCGCTGGGAGCCTCCCTGGCGACCCGCTCCGATACGTTCACCATCCGCGCCTACGGCGAAACGGTCGGGGCGGACGGCAACCCCGCCGCCTGCCTGGTGGAAGCGGTGGTCCAACGCCTGCCGGCCTTCGTCAATGACCTGGACCCCGCCGAGCTGGCGACCAAGGACTTACGGACGGAAAACAAGCTCTTCGGCCGGCGCTTCAAGGTCGTCTCCTTGCGCTGGCTCAAACCCCATGAGGCCTGAACTCGCCCTCCTCCTGTTCGCGCCCGTCCTCGCCGTGGCCGCCGTCGACGCCAAGCCGGTCGTGGAGGCCACGGTCCAATTCATCTCGTTGGCCGGAGACCGGGACGACCTGGCGCTCTGGGACGGCCGGAAAGCGACGCCGCTCCGGCTCTCGGCGGAGTTCTTCGGACCGAAACTCCGCTACTCCGGGGACGCGCGGCTGCTGCTGGTACCGCGCCCCAAAGACGTCGCCGCGGCGGCCCCCGTCCACGACGAGGCCAAGCCGGAGAGACCGGCGGCTCCGCCCGGGCCACCCGTCGCCTGGCTCGACCTGCCTACCGACGCGGGGCCGCGTCATTTCATCCTGCTGGTGCAACCGGAAGCCGGACGCAACGGCATCGTCGCGATCAAGGATTCTCCCGCGGACTTCCCCCAAGGCGCGATCCGCTTGCTCAACTTGTGCGACTTCCCGGTGACCCTGGAGGACGGTCGACGCGTCACCGCCGTGGACGCCAGAGGGACCGCGGTGGTGAGCCCCGACGTTCCCGACGGCGCCTACTTCGACGCGCAGGTGTTCTCCGAGGAAGATCGGCAACGCCGGCTGGCCTTCCACCTGCATTTCTTCCACGCCCGGGAACGCCGCACCCTGCTCTTCATCCTGCCCGTCGAAAAAGGCACCGGACTGGTGCGCCTGCAGCCGGTGGAGGAACCCCCGCCCGGAATCGGGGCGGGCTCCCCCCACGGCGCGAAACTGAAACCGCCCAAGGGCGTAAAATAAGAATGCCTTAGCCTCGAGCGACAATCGAGCGTTATGCATCGATAAAAACCCCACTACCGGACGGGCTTACTACCTTGTGTTCAAGGCAACGGATAACAGATTTACCCCTACCCCGTGCCCCACCAAGGACCCCCCATTCACACCCCCCTCGCGCGTCCCGCCCGTCGCGGTGGTTTCTCCTTGGTGCTCTCGCTGACGATCATGGCGCTCATGCTCGTGGTCATCATCACGCTCGTCTCGTTCCTGAAGATCGAGTCGCAGCTGGCCACCAATGCCGTCGCCCGGAGCCGGGCCCGCATGCAGGCGATGGTCTCCCTCCGCCTGGCGCTCGCCCACCTCCAGCAGGAAGCCGGCGCCGACCGCCGGACGACGGCGCGCGCCGACATCTGCGCCGACACGATGCAGCCCGGCTGGAATTGGACCACGATCAGGAATCCCCTCTGGACCGGCGTGTGGCGCACCGACAAACCCGCCCAGCCGCCGGCCTGGCTGGTCAGCGGCCGGCACGACCGTCCCGCGGGCATCCAGTCCCTCTCGCTCGTCGGCACGGTCGCCTACGACGCGACCCCGCACCTCCCGTGGGACAGCACCTACAACCCGCAGGGCCTCAACGTGGTGACGCTCGTCGGCGATGCCAGCGCCTCGGCGGCGGAGCTCCCCTCCGCCAACAGCTTGGGCAAACCGGACGGTCGGATCACGCTGCCCCGCATCCAGCTGCCGGACCCCGGCGTCGGCGGGACCTACGCTTACTGGATCGGCGACGAAGGCGTCAAAGCCCGGCTCAACCTCACCGACCCACGCCTCACGCCCGCCACGGGCGCCGCAACCGACCAGACCAAGCAGGCGGCCTTGCGCGGCGTCGCCCGCTCCGGGGTCGAGATCCTGCGCGGGCTCGAAACGATGCCGCCGGCCGGCATCGATCCGCGCGTCCGCTCGACGCAGGAGCTGCCGCTCCTCGCCCTGGCGACGGGCGCGGGGCTCATCGAGACATCCCCGCCCACGATCGCCAAGCGGCTCCACACCGAGACCACCTTCTGGTCGCGCGGGGTGAACTGCGACACCCGCTTCGGCGGCCTGAAAATCGACCTCTCGCTGGCGTTCGAGATGACGGAGCCGCAGTGGGTCGCCAGCGAGTTCGCCGCGGGCGCCGCGCCCCGGACCTCCGATAACCTCGGCGTGTTGACGGGCGTCACCTACCTCTTCCATCCGAACGAACAGGCCGATCGGCGCGGCTACGGGGACAGCAAGGTCAACGTGCCCTACGATGGCGCCAACCACTGGCTGAGCCCCGTCTACACCTTCGCCATCAACCCGAGCAACACCAGCGAGCTCGCGCGCGGGCCGACGTGGGACGCGCTGCGCAACTACTACCGGCTCTACAAGGAACTGGACTGGTCCAACCCGCTGACGCCGACGATCCGGGCCCGGACCCACTTCCCCAACACCATCAGCCTCGCCGCCTCCGGCTACGGCGGCACCGCCCACTACAGCCATCGCTACAACCGGATGGACTCCGGCGAGAACTACCTGGTCCGCGACATCTTCAACGGACGGGAAGCCCCGCGGCCGGTGAAAGTCTCCGTCACGCCGTACGTCGCCCGCCAGGTGCTCGTCTGGGGATTGATGGAAGAAGGCGACCTCCGCCTCACCCTCTCGCCGATCACCGTCCTGCACAACCCCTACAATGTCGCGGTCCGGCTGAGCAAGGAGCCCAACACGGCGGATACCGCCGCGATGCGGCTCTCTTTCCGCGCCTGGGACAGCTGGACCGTCGACTTCAGCACGACGGCCAAAGGCGGCTGGAACCGGCGCATGATCGACCTCGCGCGGGTGACGGACGGGTCGGCGAACTGGGTCGAGAGTTTCCGCACCTACATCCGCGACGGCACGGTCCTCCAACCCGGCGAATTCCGCGTCTTCTCCTCGTCCAGCAACGGGCCGCTCCCCTTCACCCGCATCCCGCCGATCTCCACCAACAGCTTCGACTTCCTCGGGGGCTTCTCCATCCCCTGGACCGACGCGAATGGCCTCCGCGTCGCCCGGCTACCGACCGACACCATCTCCGTGGGCGTCCGGAGCACGGGCCCGTTCTACGTCCGTCACATGCTGACCTGCTGGCCCGGCGACCGGATCATGGAGACGGGCAACTCCGGCGACGGTCAGCTCTACAACGTCTGCAGCGAAGTCACCGAGCTGCTCGCCAACGACCTCGACCGCAGCGGCACCGCGCCAATCAAGACCTACCTTCCCGGCTTCCGCATCGCTCGCCCCGGCGAACCCCCGAACATCGTCGCGGTCTTCGACTACGGCCTGCGCTGGCCGCGGGACCCCCAGCCCTTCCCGCTGTTCACGCATTCCAACCCGATGGCGACGATGACCCGGCCCGAGGCCACCGGCATCGGCCCGAGCGCCATGCCGGCGGGCTACGCCAAGACGTCCTCGAGCTTCAAGATGGTCGTCCGCGCCGCGAACACCTGGCCGGAAGTGCTCGAGGCCACCGGGACCGGTTCCAGCCAGGCCTTCGGCGGGCTCAGCGTCTCATCCGGCCTCAGCGGCCAAGCCACCGCGGTCTACACCGAAGTACCGCTGGCGCCGCCGCTCTCGCTGGCGCAGTTCACCCACGCCAACTTCACGCTGCGCGACCAGGAGCCCCTCTTCGCCATCGGCAACAGCTTCGGCTCGCTCTATAGCCCGATGAACGGCATGGGGGACTTCAACTTCGGCCTGACGACGTGGGACCAGACCTGGATGATCAACGCGGCGCTCTACGACCGGTACTTCTTCTCGGGCGCGTCCCCCGAGATCGTCCGTGGCACGTCCGTCACCGAGCGACGCACCTTGGCCACCGTGCTCGACGACTTCGTCGCCGGCCGCGCCCCCTTGGCCAACCCGCGCATCACGCTCTTCTCCAACCGTGACCCGGCGACCGTGCGCGCGATGGTCGGCAACCACCGCCGCATCGCCGGCGCAACCCTGAACGAAGGAGCGTTCAACGTGAACAGCACCTCGGTCGAGGCGTGGGCCGCGCTCTTGGCCGGGGCCAAGCGCAACGCGATGGGGGCGGCGACGGAGACCCAGCCGCTGGCGACCCAGAATGCCCGCTACCCCCGCGCGGTCCGCGCCGACAAGGCCGTCTACAATTACAAGTCGCCCTGGACCTCGGCGAGCGCCTGGACGGGGCTGAACACCCTCGACGACGACCAGATCAAGCTGCTGGCCAGGTCGATCGTCGCGGAGATCCGCACCCGGGTCCTGCTGCCGCATCGCAGCCTCTTCACCTCGATCAGCCATAACGCGACCGAATCGTACACCATCCCGCTCCCCTTCATCGGGCTGGCCCAGTTCGTGAACCGTTTCCTCTGCGGTTACCATTACGACACTTCCCTGGCCGGTTGCCTGCAGACCGCCATCGTGCGCGCCGACGTCGATGGGGCCAACCTCTCCAACCGCAGCGGCGCGCCCGCACCCGTATCCAGCCAAGCGCTCCTGGCCTTCAACACCGCGCCCGGCAGCGTCCCCTGGACGCCGGCCGACCCCATCATCCAAGCCAACCTGACGCTCCAGGACCCGCGCACGGAAGGCACCAACCGCGGCCACCTGCTGATCGGGGCGCCCACCTCGCTCCTGCAGTCCGACCTTCTCGCCGCCATCGGGCCGGCGCTGACGACGCGTTCGGACACCTTCGTGATCCGCTGCTACGGCGACCTCACGACGAAACCGGGAGCCACGACGTCGCAAGCCGGCTGCTGGATCGAGGCCGTCGTGCAGCGCTCGCCGGAATTCTGCGACCCCTCCCAACCGCCCGAGACCGAAGTCTGCGACGCCGCCGACTCGTACCGCTTCAACCCGCAACTGCGCATGGTCAATCGCCTGCTCGGGCGACGTTTCCACGTCATCTCGCTACGCTACCTCAGTCCCCGCGAACTTTGATGCGACGCTCCTGCCTCCTCCTGCCCCTGCTGTTCGTCGGCGCCGGCGCCCTCGGCCAGTCCGCCGAACCGCGCATCCGCGCGCAGTTCCGGGCGCTCTCCTTCGATGGCGCGATCCTCGGGATTGGTTACCTTGACGGGAAGGACCTGCGGCCCCTCGACCTCAGCGCGGATTGCTTCACGACCGAACAAAGTTACGTCGGCCCGAACCCCTTGAGGCTGGTGCGGCGGGATGACGCCGGCGGCTTGGCCCTGACCGCTCCGCCACCGACCAACCCCGCCCAAGCGAAGATCCAGGCTTTGGCCCAGGAACTTGAAGGGGTCCAGCGGAGGATGGCGACGCTGACCGCCGGCGCCCGCGAACAGGGTGGCCGCGGGAAGGCGGGCTCCGCGAAGGAGATCGGACTGCTCAAGGCGCGCGGCGAAGAACTCAACCGGGAGATGTCCGCCTTGGCCCAAGCCTCGACCCTGCCCGAAACCCCGCCCACCGGCGGCGCCGAATCCAAGGGCCGCGCCAAAGCCGGCGGCAACGTCGCGGGCGCCCCGCCGACCAAGCCCGAACGCCCCCCGCACCAACCCTTCGCCTCCTTCGCGTTCCCCGGTGACGGACGCTACTTGCTCCTGGTGCAGCAGACGGCGGCCGGCACGACCGTCAACGCCATCGACGACCGCGAGGGCGCCTTCCCCTTCGGGACCATGCAGTTCGTCAACCTGACGGCAGGTCCCGTGGAGATCCGCTTCGGCGCGAAGAACCTGGCCCTCGCCCCCAAAGGCAAAGGCACGCTGCGGCCCGGCGGCGGCAACAACACCTATGCCGAAGGCGAGATCCACACCCGCGGCGACGACGGCCAGTTCCGGCTCGGTTACTCGATGCGCATCTTCCAGCAGGACGACGTCCGTACGCTCTATTTCCTCCTCCCCACCGAGGACGGCGGCCATGGCGTCAGGCTGAAGGGCGTGGAGGAACGTCGGTCCAACGAACCGACGCCGCCCCCGGTCGCCGGCCCCGGCGATAAACCGGCGGCACCGTCGCGCTGAGGTCAGCCCGCGTAACGCCAATCGAGGATCTCGGCCTGCGGTAGCCGTCGGCCTTGCCAGCGGTTCCACTGCAGGCGGACGGCAAGTTCGACCGGGCGGCCGGGCTCCGGCAGCCGATGTCCCATGCGCCAAGCGACGAAGTTGAGCCTACGCCCGCCGGGCAAGGCGAGCTGGTGGCGGAAATTGCCCTCCCCGAAGGGCGTCGGCGGGCGGTCGAAGACGAACCCGCGGAGGCCGAACGCCGGCTCGGGATTGCCCTCGCCGTAGGGCTGCAGCAGTTCCAGGTCATCCAGCAGGCGATCCGTGACGTCACTCGGCTTGATCCAGTGCACGATGTCGATGTCGCGCCCATCGGCATGGACCACCCCCGCGACCCGCTGCGCGGCCACCGCCGCGGCAAAGCGTTCGCGGAAGGCCGGGACATCGCTCGCGGCGAGGGAAATGCCGACGGCCATCGGGTGGCCACCGTAGGTCTTGAGGAGATCGGCGCACGCCGTTAGGGCTTCCACCAGATTGGTGCCCGGCACGCTGCGTCCCGAACCCTTGGCGACTTCGCCTTCCTGCCCCAGCACGATGACCGGGCGATCCAAGGCGCGGCAGATCTTGCCGGCGGCGATGCCGACCACGCCGGGATGCCAATCGCCGAAGACCACATGACCGGCCAATTCGCCCTGGGCCTCGGCCTGGCGGGTGGCCTCCTCGGTCACCTTCTTGTCGATCTCCTGGCGCTCGCGGTTGATCGCATCCAGCTGGGCGGCGTCGCGTTCGCAGTCGTCGGCGGCCTCCGCCAACAGCAGGTTGAGCGGCAGCGAGGCGTCGGCCAAGCGACCGCTGGCGTTGATGCGCGGACCAAGCCGGTAGGAGACGTCGACCGAGGTGAGCACCCCCCCGGGCTCCATCCCGCTCACCGCGATGAGGGCGCGCAGCCCCGGGCGGCGGGCCTCGCCGAGGGCGCGCAGGCCATGCGAGGCGAGGATGCGGTTCTCGGCCCGCAACGGCACGAGGTCCGCGATGGTGCCGAGGGCGGCGAGGTCGAGGTAGTCCTTGACGGCGATGCACGTGCCGCGTTCGTCGCCGGCGAGCCGGAGCACCTTGAGGATGCCGTGGATGAGCTTGAAGACCAGGCCGGCGGTGCAGAGCGACTGCCACGGCGCATCGGCCGGGTCGTTCACGCGCGGATTGACCAAGGTGCACACGGCGTGTCCTTCCTTGGCGACGTGATGGTCGACCACGATCACCTCGACGCCGGCGGCGCGCAGGCGCGCCACCTCGGCCAGCGAATTGGTGCCGCAATCCAGGGCGACGAACAGCTGCGGCCGGGCCTCGGCGAGGACGCGGTCGAGGGCCGCCATCGAAAGGCCGTAGCCCTCCTCCATACGGCGCGGGACGAAGTAGGCGGGCTCGGCGCCGAGGCGGCGCAGGCAGTGCACGAGCATCGCGGTGCTGGAGACGCCATCCACGTCGTAGTCGCCGAGGATGGCGATGCGCTCGCCGGCGGCGGCGGCCTGGACGAGCCGCTCGGCGGCGGCGCGCAGGCCGCCGACGGCGAAGGGGTCGGAGACGTGGGCGAGCTGCGGACGCAGGTGACGCTCCGCCTCGCCCTCGTCGGGACACAGGCGCGCGAGCACGGTGGCGACGGGTTCGCTGACTCCTAGGGCGACCGCGAGCCGACGGGCAAGGTCGGCGTCCGCGGCCCGGTGTGACCAGGCGGCCATGGGACGGTTGACGCCTTAGGCGTTCTTGTCGGAACCGGCCTCCCAGGAGTAGGTCCGCGGGAGTTCCGCGGCGTCCACGCCCTTGCGTTCACCCTTGTGCCACCAGTAGAAGACGGGGCTCGCGATGAAGATGGAGGAGAAGGTACCGGTGAGCACGCCGTAGATGAAGACCTCGCCGTAGAGGCGGACGTCGCCGGCGCCGAAGGCCCAGAGGGCGACGGCGCACAGGAAGACGGTCGAGGAGGTAAGGATCGTGCGGGACAGCGTGCGGTTGATGGCGAAGTGGATCACGTCCAGCAGGGAGCGGGACGGATTGGCCTCAAGCTCCTCGCGGATGCGGTCGAAGACGACGATGGTGTCGTTGATCGAGTATCCGATGATGAGCAGGATCGCGGCGATGAGCGTCGCGTTGAACTGCCCGCCGAAGAAGACGAAGAGCGCGACCGTCATCAGCACGTCGTGCAGCGTGGCGACCATCGCGGCCACGCCGAAGCCGGCCTCGAAGCGCAGGGCGACGTAGACGCCGATGCCCAGCAGGGCGAGCACGACGGACCAGATGGCGTTGACGCGGAGCTCGCCGCTGACGGAACCCCCGATGGCTTCGCGGGAAAGCATGAGCTTCTCGACGGGCTGGGTGGCGTCCTTGAGATACTCGGGATGCTGGGCCTTGAGGCCCGCCACGATCTTGGCGAGGTTGGCGAAGTCTCCCTTGGACTTGTCCTTGGTGAGCTCGGTCTCGATGCGGAGGGTGGGCTCGCCACCGCCGACCGGCAGCTGCACCATCGCCGTGGTATCCGGCAGGCCGAGACCTTCGGCGATCTTGACGACCTGGCCGATGTCGACCTTGGCGCCGGGCGCCACGGCCACGACGGTGGATTCGCCGCCCTTGAAGTCCTTGCCGAAGGCGTCCTTGCCCTTGTAGGCGAGCTGCCCGAGGCCGACGACGATGATGAGCCAGGAAGCGAGGAAGGCCCAGCGGGCGAACTTGAGGAACGGGATGTCCAGGGTGGGACGGAAGACCGGCAGGCCGAAGATCCGGGACATGACCCCGCGGGACAACGCCAGTTCCTGGAGGCCGCGGCAGGTGACCAGCGAGGTGAAGACGGTGGTGAAGATGCCGATGGTCAGCGTGATGCCGAAACCGCGGATCGGACCGGACCCCATGAAGACGAGGATGAGCGCGGTGAGCAGCGTCGTGAGGTTCGCGTCGACGATCGTCCAGGTGGCGCGGGCGTAGCCTTCGCTCAGGGCAAGGGCGCGGTCCTTGCCGAGGGCGGCCTCCTCGCGGACGCGCTCGAAGATCAGGATGTTCGCGTCGACCGCCATGCCGAGGGTCAGCACGAGCGCGGCGACGCCCGGAAGCGTGATGGTGGCGCCGAAGTAGGCCATGGCGCCCAGGATCATCAGCAGGTTGAGGACCATGCCCAGGATGGCGATGAAGCCACCCCAGACGTAGAAGCCGACCATGAAGAATACGACCAGGCCGACGGCGACCGCTGAAGCGACCACGGACTTGGACTGCGCGTCCTTGGCCAGGCTCGGACCGACCGAGGTGACGTCCTGGGTGATGAGCGGGAACTCCAGCGGGTTGTTGAGCACGTTGGAGAGGCCGACGGCCTCCTCGCGGCTGAAGTTGCCGGTAATCTGGGCGCCGCCGCCGTAGATGGGCTTCTGGACGGTCGGGGCGGACTGCAGCACGCCGTCGAGGACGATGGCCAGCTGGCCGAGGCTATTCGGGGTGTTGCCTTCGGAGATCTTCTTGGTGAGGTCGCCGAACTTCTTGCCGCCTTCCTCGGTGAAGGACATGTCGACCATGAAGGCGAGCCCGTCGTCGGAGCGGGCGCTCGAGCGGCGGATGATGCTGCCGCCGGCGTCGGCGCGCTTCTTCACGAAGTAGCGCTGCAGCTTCACCTCGCCGGTGCGGCTGTCGACGTTGCGCTGGGTCAGGACCTCGTAGGTGGAAATAGCCGAATTGTTGCCGGCCATCTCATCGTCCGGCAGGGCCTTGAGCAGGTGCTCGCGGTCGGTCGCCTCCGGACGGCGGGTGCGGTGCACCTGGCGGAACTCGAGCTTAGCGGGCTTCTTCAGCGCGTCGATGACGTCGGGGTTGTTCGCGGCATCCTCGCCGGGCAGCTGGATCTCGAGCGACAGGTCGCCGACCGGACGCAGCACGGGCTCGGCGACGCCGAACTCGTTGACGCGCTTCTCCATGACCACGAGGGCCTGGTTGACCATGTTGGCGTGGGAGACGTCGGACTTGTCCGCGTTGCCCTTGGCGCCGCCTTCGGCGCCGGTCGGGTCGACCTTGAGCGTGAAGGACACCCCGCCCTGCAGGTCGAGGCCGAGCTTCATCTTGCCTTGGGAAGCCTTAAGCAGCTCCTTCAGCACGATGACGTTGCGCTTGTTCTGGTCGGGCTCGCGGATGAACTCCGCTTCCGTGTAGAAGAACGGACGGAGGTCGACCGGGGCGGCGCGGCCGCGGCCTTCGCCGATGTCGCGCAGGGCCTGGAAGTAGGAGATCGACTTCTTGTCCGCGGGGGTGGCGGCGTCCCCGTAGAGGCGGACGCGCTCGAGGGCTTCCTTGTGGAGCTTGGCGAAGTCGTCCTGCTGGGCGATGACGTGGCTCGGGGCGAAGGTCTCGAGCGGAATCGGGGAAAGGGGCCAGAACTCGACCCAAGCCACCGCGAGGGCGGCAAGGGAGACGGCTACCTTCCAGAACCAGGTCCTGGATGTCATGACGGGAAAGCTGGTAAGGGGTTAACCTTGGACGATCGCGGAAGCGTCGTCGGCCTTGCCGGCGATGGCCGACTTATGGACCGTCAGGCGGCCATCCTCGAGCTCGAGGGTGATCCGGGCTTCCTTGATGGCGATGACGCGGCCGTAGATGCCGCCGGCGGCGATGACGTTATCGCCGATGGCGAGCTCGTTTTGGAGCTTCTCCATCTCCTTCTGGCGCTTGCGCTGGGGGGCGATGAGCAGGAACCACATGCCGGCGAACATGAGCAGCATCATGATGATGCCGCTCCACGGGCTGGGCTGGTCGACAGGAGCGCCTGCGGCGACCGGAGCAGCCGCGTTGGACTGCGCAAGGACCTGACAGATAACGGTTTGGATGTTGAGCATTGTTGTGTATGTTTGGAAAGTCTTGGGGCCGAATGCCTTGAAATGCAATTGGGGCACAAAAAGGCAAGCCCCGGGTGGGGGTGGGATTGTTTTGATTAGGACGGTCAAATGGGTACTGTGAATAACTCTACATGAGTATACCCGCCCAGGCGCAGGCCCCGTCCGGCTCCGAGACCCCGCCCTCCCCGCCCGTGCGACCCTTGACCGCGGCGGCCGTGGTCGCCGCCCTCGGGGTGGTCTTCGGGGACATCGGCACCAGCCCCCTGTACGCCTTCCGCGAGTGCCTCAATTACGGGCTCAAGGCCGGTGCGACCCCCGCGATGATGGTCGTCCCCGCGGTTTCGATGATCATCTGGTCCCTGATCTGCGTCGTGACGGTCAAGTACGTCCTGTTCATCATGGAGGCCAACGAGGACGGCGAAGGCGGCATCATGACCCTGGTCTCGCTGGCCTCCCCGCAGGACGCCGAGCAACGTAAACGCAAGCACCGCAGCATCCTGGTGCTCCTGGGGGTCTTCGGGACCGCCCTCCTCTTCGGCGACGGCGTCATCACCCCGGCCATCTCGGTGCTCTCGGCGCTGGAGGGCATCAAGGAGGCCAACGAAAGCCTCCATGGCCCCCTGTCGGAGCACTTCCTGACCATCTTCATCCCGGCCGCCGCCGTCTTCATCCTGGTCGGCATCTTCACCCTGCAGAAACGCGGCTCGGGACGGGTCGGCATGTACTTCGGCCCCATCACCCTGCTCTGGTTCGCCTGCATCGCCGCCAGCGGCATCGGTTCCCTCGTCGGCCATGCCGACCAGGCTTCCGTCATCGTCCACGCCTTCGACCCGCGCCAATCCATCGGCTTCGTCCTCGACCACCCCGGGCTGGCGATGATCATCCTGAGCGCGGTCTTCCTTTCCGTGACCGGGGCGGAAGCGCTCTATGCGGACATGGGCCATTTCGGACAAAAGCCGATCCGGGCCGGCTGGTACCTGATCGTCTTCCCCGCCCTCCTCCTCAACTACCTCGGCCAAGGCGCCTGGGCGCTGGACCAGCCCGCCGACAGCTTCACGCACACCTTCAACCCGTTCTTCAACATGGCCCCGACGTGGGCGCAGATCCCCCTCGTCATCATCGCCACACTCGCGGCCATCATCGCCTCCCAGGCGCTGATCTCCGGGGCGTTCTCGACGACCATGCAGGCCATCCAGCTGAACTACCTGCCGCGCATGCGCATCGAGCGCACCTCCGACGAGGAATCCGGCCAGATCTACATCCCGATCATCAACTGGATGCTCATGATCGGCTCGATCTACCTGGTGCTGCAGTACAAGTCGTCGGGCAACCTCACCAGCGCCTACGGCATCGCGGTGAGCATGACCATGCTGGTCACGACCATCCTCTTCGGCCAATACCTGAGTCGCCGCTTCAAGATCCCCGCGGTCACGGCCTACGTGTTCGTCGCGCCGGTCATCGTCCTCGAGGTGATCTTCGTCTCCTCCAACCTCCCGAAGATCCTGGACAGCGGCTGGCTCCCGCTCGCCGCCGGCTTCCTGGTCTACTACCTCATGTCGACCTGGAACAAGGGGCGCATCGAGATGAAGCGCAAGCTGGCCGAGACCGAGACGGCCGAGGAATTCAACACGTTCATCGACAGCGTCGAGGACCGCTTCCTCGCCGGCAAGCTCAGCCGGGTCCGCGGCACGGCCATCTACCTGGCGGGCAACACCCGCTCGGTCCCGATGGCGCTCGCGCACAACCTCAAGCACAACAAATCCCTCCACGACCACGTCATCGTGCTGACGCTGCAGGTCGACGAGGATCGCGCCATCGTCCCGCCCAAGGACCGGGTGCAGTTCGACTCGCGCCCGGCGAAGTTCTGCAAGGTGGATAGCCGCCAGGAATTCCCCCTCGTCCTCCGCGTCACCGGCCGCTTCGGCTTCCGCGAACAGCAGGCGATCTACCCGGTGCTGCACGCCGCCTACGAGCAGCTGGGCATCCGCCCCAACGAGATGGAGACGACTTATTTCCTCAGCCGCGAGACCATCGTCCGGGCGACGACGGGCTTCAGCCTCAACGCCGTCCAGGAGAAGGTCTTCGAGGTGCTCAACCGCAATTCCCTCTCGGCCACCGCCTACTTCAACCTGCCGCCCGGCCGCGTCGTCGAGCTCGGGATGCAGGTCGAACTCTGAGCCGGCTCAGCGCGGGGCTTCGAAGCGGAAGACGAAGGCGCGCTCGCAAGGGTGGTTGGCTTCGTCGCCCAATTCGCGGGGGGTCGCGACGACGCAGACGGCGCCGAGCTGCTCCCACGGCAGTTCGTCGGGCCAACCCAGGATGCGCACGCGGGTCCCGGGCGGCGGACGCAGGGCCTTCGTCCGCAACTGCGCCCCGGGCCAGCCCCAGGCGATGACGTAGATGACCCGCCCGTCGGCCGACCGGGTGAAGAAGCGCCCGGGCTCCGCCGCCAGGCCCGCGCCGCGGACGTTCGTCACCGCCTCGGCGTTCACATTGACCCACTTCTCCAGCTGCAGGAAGGCGGCCGAACGAGCCGGATCGGCGGGGTCGACCCAGGCATGCGGATCCGGCCGTTCACCGGCGGCCGCCGCGGCGAGCAGCGAACGCAAGGGATCGGCGGGCTCGGTCGGCAGCGAGCGACAACCACCCAACCAGCCACCCGTCAGGACGATGCCGAGCAGGAGCGCCGGGACCAACGGGCCGCGGTCACTTCGCACCCTTGGCCTTGGCGACGAGGTCGTAGAACCGGTCGAAGAGGACATCGGCGTCGTTGGGACCAGGGCCGGCCTCGGGGTGGTACTGGACGGAGAAGACCGGCTTGTCCTTGAGGCGCAGGCCGGAAACCGTGCCGTCGTTCATGTTCACCTCGGTGACGACGGCGCCACAGCGGGCGAGTTCCTCGGGCTTCGAGGCGAAGCCGTGGTTCTGGGCGGTGATCGACACGCGGTCGACTTCGCTGTTCTTGACCGGCTGGTTGCCGCCGCGGTGGCCGAACTTGAGCTTATAGGTGGAGGCCCCGATCGCGTGCGTGATGATCTGGTGGCCGAGGCAGATGCCGAAGACCGGGTAGGTCTTGATGAGGTCGGCGACGGACTCGTGGGCGTACTTCAGCGCGGCGGGGTCGCCGGGGCCGTTCGACAGGAAGACCGCGTCCGGCTGGAAAGCGCGGATCTCGGCGGCCGTCGTGCGGGCCGGGAAGACATGGACGTCGAAACCGGAGGCCACGAGGCGACGGAAGATCGAGGTCTTGGCGCCGAAGTCGAAGGCCGCGAGCTTGTAGCGGACGGGGCGGTTCTTCGGCTTATTGAGGTGGGTGCCGACGACCGTGAAGGCCTCGCATTCGGCCGGCTTCGGGTTGTAGTGGTAGGGCGCCTTGCAGGTGACGTCCTGGACGAAGTCGGCGCCGACGGTGCCGGTCCAGGCGCGGGCGCGCTTGAGCGCTTCCTCGTCGGACAGACCCTCGGTCGAGAGGCAGGCCTTCATCACGCCGGCGACGCGCAGCTTCTTGGTGAGGAAACGGGTGTCGACGCCCTCGATGCCGGGGATGCCGTACTTCTGGAGCCAGGTGCCGAGGTCGGTCGTGGCGCGCCAGTTGGAGACGATCGGCGAAAGGTCGCGGACGACGAAACCGGCGACGTGCGGGCGGGCGGACTCGAGGTCCTCCTCGTTGACGCCGTAGTTGCCGATCTGCGGCGCGGTCATCGTGACGATCTG
>Ga0192647_100675_pt1 | contig 23730 bp, 24 predicted proteins | sample LauGreFa1BDMLBSN_2_FD_133046 | JGI IMG/M metagenome (GOLD analysis project Ga0192647, IMG submission 133046) | Freshwater lake microbial communities from Lake Michigan, USA - Fa13.BD.MLB.SN - reassembly | ecosystem: Environmental > Aquatic > Freshwater > Lake | place: Lake Michigan, USA...
GCTATCACACCGACCCTGGCACGATCACGTTGCTATTGCAAGACAACGTTGGTGGCCTTCAAACAGAATCGCTCGACAGTGGATGGATCGATGTTCCACCAACCGACGGAACAATCGTGATCAATCTTGGTGATTGCATGCAGGCCTGGACGAACGATCGCTACCGCGCCGCAGTTCACCGCGTTGTGCCGATGACCCAGCAACGCCGCTTTAGTATTCCGTACTTCCAAAATCCAGCTCGTGATTCCACCATCAAACCGATTCCCGAACTTTGTGCCGACGGTGCGCGTTACCGCGAATTCTCGTGGAAAGAGTTCATGGCCGCTCGGGCATACGACAACTTCACCGATCTCGGAACCGAAGACACTCAAGTCACCGACTTCCGAGTCAATGCGTAAACAACAAATGAAGTCGTTGTAATGACGCAACCAACGACTTGGCAGATCAACGCATCAAATCTTGCCGAGCACGCGCGCAACCCAATACATACTGACGCTGGTGCGCAAGCTGCCGGATTTCCACGAGCGCTCGTCGCCGGAGTAACGACCTACGCGTATCTCACACATCCACTCATCGTTGCCTGGGGGAAAGACTGGTTGCATAACGGCGGAGGTGAAGTGAAGTTCCGTCGTCCAGTTTTTGATGGCGATGCCTTACGTTGCGTGCCAGCCAATGACGGCGAAGCCACAACAATCGATGCAATCACTGATGAACCCGATCAACCTCGCGCTCGGTTTGTTGCGGTTAAAGATTTGGGTCCGGTCGCACCAATGCGCGATGGTGAATCATTACCAATTCTCGAAATCCCCCTCATTGGTGAATGGGGATCTGATTACGGCCACCGCGCTGGCGACGATCTCGACTTCTGTTTGCTGAACAACTATGTACATCCAGCGGTGTGGCCAGCGCTTGCCAACAACGCTGTTCACCAATTCGTTGCCCGAGGAAGCTGGATTCATACCCGCAGCATTATTCGCCACCACGGAATCGCCCATGGCGGATCTGTCGCAACCGTCAAATCAAGGGTGGTTCGGCGTTTTCAATCACATGGTGAGCGGGCCATTCTTGATGTACACATCGAAATTGATGGACGCATCGTGGCAACGCTCGAACATGAAGCAATCGTCGCTCTTCCCTGAATTTCACGGTTAGTTTGTCGTCATGGCATCAACCACTGTTTCAACCGGCATCACCCTTGAATACGAAGTACATGGCGAAGGCGATCCGTTACTTCTCGTGATGGGACTCGGAGGGCAACTCGTTGCTTGGCCAAGTTCGTTCATCGCTGGTCTTGTCGACCGAGGTTTCAAGGTCATTACCTTTGACAACCGCGACATTGGCTTATCCACCAAGGTCGACGCCGCACCTCCGACCAAATTGCAGTCGGCAATGTTCTCGATTTCTCGTCGTTTCGCCAAGTCGGCATACCTTTTAAGTGACATGGCCAAAGATGCTGTGGGACTTCTGGATGCTCTCAACATTGAACGAGCACATGTTGTCGGAATGTCAATGGGCGGAATGATCGCTCAGACAATGGCAATTGAACACCCAAGTCGCGTGCGTTCATTAACGTCAATCATGTCAACCACCGGAAATCCCCGCGTTGGCCGACCGAAGACATCAGTCTTGTTGCGCGCCGGCAAGCTGACCCGCGGAAGTAGAGAAACTTTTCCTGATCGTCAAGCAGCACTTTTCAAATTGTTCTCTGGTTCGCTGTATGACGAATTAGAGATTCGCGAAGTTGCCAAGCTTTCAGTCGAGCGCAACTTCACTCCCGACGGAACAGCACGCCAAATGGCCGCGATCATGGCGAGCCCCGATCGCACGCCACTACTGAAGAAACTCAATGTGCCAACGCTCGTCGTACACGGTCTTGAAGATGGACTCGTTCAACCGTCTGGTGGATACGCAACGACCAAGGCGATACCCGGAGCACGTTTGTTGGCATTCCCCGACATGGGGCACAACTTGCCGCAAGCGCGTATTCCAGAAATATTGGATGAGATCAAACGCAATACGTTGCGCTCGTAAACATCTTCAACTCGCTATTACGGCGCAGTTGCCTCAAGTAATTCCCACGAGTTCTCGGGGCTATATCCACCTGCGGCCATGATGATCGAGTTCGCTCCGGCATCGATGTGTTCTTGCATACGGTTGCGAATGGTCTCGATACTTCCCCAAGCAACATAGGTATCGACCAACCGATCGCTTCCACCATTGGTCCAATCTGATTCGTCAAAACCTTGCGAGGCCCATTGACGCTGGTAGGCCGGCAATGGCAAATAGATCGACACCATGGCGCGACCAACGGCACGACCAATTGTGGGATCAGTTGTTAAACAGCATGGAAGAACCACGTTCAGGACTTTGTCGGCACCAACTAAACCACGGGCGTGCGTGGTGTGTTCGGGAGTTTGCATATACGTATTGACACCATCGGCGACTTCGCCAGCAACTGCCAACATCTTGGGTCCGTGGGCAGCAATATAAATTGGGACTGGTTCATAAACCGCCGGAGCCATGATGGGCAACGGACCACGCAGTGCATTGACATACTCGCGTGTTTTCTGCACCGGATTTTCCCACGGGATACCCCGCATTTCAGAAGCAATCGTGTTTGAAACTCCGAGGCCGTGAATAAAGCGTCCTCCTGAAAGTTCTGACAATGTGCGTGCGGCTTGCGAACTACAAATGGCATCGCGCCCATACATGTGAGCAATACCCGATGCGACTTTGATCTTGGTGGTGTGATGCAAGATGAATCCTGCAGTCACATAAATTTCGCGCCCGAAAATATCGGGCAACCACGCTGACAGATGTCCGGTCGATTCAAGGCGTTGCACATGCGCAATCAAATCTTTGGGCTGCATCATGTCGGCAACCGTCATGATTCCGGCGACGTGGGACCTGTTGGTTGTTGTCATTGTTGGCTCCTTGTGGTGAGATCAATCAGTCAAAATTACGAACGCTTGAAATTGGGCGTGCGGCGTTCGGCCATAGCTTTGGCACCTTCGGCGAAATCATCGGTTTGGCGAAGTCGTAACTGTTCAGCCATCTCGTGTTGCGTTGCGGCATGAACTTGATCGGCAATATTCCCTCGCAGAGTTGCCCGAATTGACTCAACCGCCAAAGGAGCCGAAAGCGCAATCTCTTTTGCTAACTCCAAAGATTCATCCAGCAGGTTTCCAGGATTCGCCAAACGATCGGCAAGACCACAGGAGTATGCCGCTGCTCCGTCAATGCGTCGACCAGTCATCAACAGTTCAGCGGCACGTTGCTCACCTATCGCACGAGGCAACGTGACTGACAAACCAAAACCATGGTGAAAGCCGAGTCGTGAGAAATTTGCACTCACCCGAGTCTCAGTAGTCACCACTCGAAAGTCTGCTGCCATCGCCAAGCCCAGGCCGCCGCCAATTGCCGCGCCCTGCACAGCAGCAACGATCGGTTTACGAGTTCGGAACAAACGCTCGGCTGCCCCGTACAGATCGGCTGTTGAATATGCGGGTGCAGATCCCGAGAAGTCGGCCCCTGCACAGAAGTTCTTGCCTTCAGCGCATAGCACGACAACCCGACAATCGTCATTGTTATCAAGTTCTTCGAGCGCGTCAGCGACGGCCGAAATCATCAGAAAAGAAAAGAAGTTATTCGGGCCACGACACAGACGAATTGAATAGACATGGTCACAAAACTTTTCAATGTCAACATATGGTTCGGAATCAACTGTGTTCATGAGTTGTCATCTGTCAATCAAATTGCGTTTGAACAGATCGAGCAAGACGTCCCAATGTCGAGCGTCGGCAACGGCGTCATAGGCCGGGCGATCGTTGAAGGCAAAACCGTGATGATTACCCCAATACCGTTCAATCGACCCCTGAACCCCTGTTACCTTCATTGCTTCTTCAAACTGGTCAACCATTGCAAGCGGAACATAATCATCATGTTCGGCACAACCGACATAAATCTCACCGCGTATATCGCCAAGACGAGCATGGGGTGAATCTGGAGAATCGGTCACAAGTCGAACTCCGTAAAACGATGCTGCGGCTTTCACACGGTCCGACAGTTCGGCAGCAATGAACAACGCAAATGGACCAGACATGCAATAACCAACACAACCGACACTCGATGCATCAGCTACCGATTCGTTTTCGGCGAATGAGAGCAAATCGCTCGCATCGCGAACAACCATGCGATTGCCGATGCCACGCATCAATTCACTCATACGTTGAAAAGATTCTCTATTCGTGAAATCAAGTTCAAAAGCTGGGGTCGTTCGGTAATACAAGTTAGGCAACATCACGTAATAACCGTTTTCAGCAATTCGTTGTGCCATTGAATGAAGTAACTGACGCTTGCCAGGCGCATCCATCAAAAACACGACAACCGGAAAAGGACCAGGGCCCTCAGGGTGCACGACGTAGGTCGACATTGAACCTTCGGTCGTCTGGATTTCGAGATGGCGTTCAATCACAAGATTCACCATAGTGCGTTTTAGCCACAGTTTCGACATTGATGTCGAAAACGGCTACGGTAAGCGAATGGCTGAAATTCTCCCGGCAACTGCGGGCATTCATTTACCTCAAGCAGGTCCAGCTTCTTCAGGTGAAGCCATTCGACGCGCCGCCGTCTTGGCCGAAGATTTGGGTTATGCCGATGTCTGGGTGAGCGACCACCTCGCCGTGCCCACCGGCGCCGACTATCCCCCGTCGGCGTACATCTTTGAACCGTTCATCGCCATGACCTGGGCAGCCGCGTACACCAAGCGAGTCGGGCTCGGAACGACCGTGTTGGTTCTGCCGATGCGCAATCCGTTGGCGGTTGCCAAAATGGTTGCCTCGCTTGATCACATGAGTGGCGGTCGCGTGATTCTCGGAATCGCCGCCGGTTGGCTTGAAGCCGAATTCAATGCACTCGGAGTTCCATTTGCCGAACGCGGACCTCGCACTGACGAAGCAATTGAAATCTTGCGGCGAGTCTGGACCGACGACCACATCACTGCCGACTTCCCAATTCACGATGCCCACTTCGTGTCGATGCGTACCAAGCCACAACCACTGCGTCATGTGCCGCTGTGGATCGGTGGACATGCCGATATCGCGCTGCGTCGCGCCATTGATGTTGGCGATGGCTGGCACGGAGCATTCTTGAGCCCCGAACAAACCGAGCGTCGCGTGAAGAAGCTTCGCGAAGGTCGTCCTGAACAATCGTTTCCAATCTCGATGCGCACCCGTTGGGATGCACTCGAAGATGACAACGATCTGATCTTGGCCGAAATTGATCACTATCGCGAGATTGGCGTGACGCACTTTGTTCCCGAACCTCGTCAACGCACTCTTGATGGCTACTTGCGAGCGATGGAAATACAAGCCGACCTCTTCCGCCGTGCTTCAGTATCAATGATTGATTCGTGATGGTCGATGTATGAGTGAAAATTCAACAACTCGCGGTGGTTTCACACCAAGTGGTGTGGCGGCAGTGCGACGAGCCTCGGTTGAAAGCTCACCGACCAGTAAAGCAACTCGCACCCGCCACATCATTCTTGAGGCTGCACGGGCCGAGTTTGATCGCTACGGGTACACCAACACCACGATCGAACACATCGTCACCAAGGCTGATGTGGCCCGCGGAAGTTTCTATACCTACTTCGAATCAAAGATCGATGTGTTCCGGCACCTCGCAGCAACGATTGACCGCGAAGTTGCAAGTGACGTCGTTGCCTTTGAGCGCAAACGTTCTGGCAATCCCATAGAGAACTTGCGTATTTCGAATCGCAATTACCTTGCCGTCGTGCGACGCAACGCTGATCTCTATCGCTTAGTTGACGAGGCATCGGCCCATGATGAAGAAATCAAAAAACAAAGATTGCGATCACGTCAGCAGCACATCACCCGCGTTGCAGCGTCGATACGTCGTTGGCAAAGCAAAGGTTGGGCCGACCCCGATCTTGATGCGTCGCTCACTGCCGCAGCCTTAGTTTCGATGTTGTCGGGCTTTGCCCAATGGCTTCATGTGGGGGGCGACACTTACGACAATGACGCCGCCGAACAAACATTGACCGATATTTGGATTCGTGCCTGCAAACTTGCCGACCCCAACGAGGTTTCGTGATGAGTGCGGTCACTCGTGAGTCCGTTCAACAAGAAGTTCAAGAATGGCTGAACACAAATTGGGACCCGCAACTCTCACTACAGGCGTGGCGCGAACGCCTAGTAGATGCTGGCTGGGCAGTTCCATCATGGTCAAGAGAGTGCTTCGGACGTGACTTACCTGCTTGGGCCGACCAGATAGTTGCTGACGAGCTGCGCCTCATTGGTGCAGTTGGTAATCCGCTTGGCAGCGGAATGTCATTAGCAGCACCCACGATCGTCGAACATGGTTCTGACGAATTGAAGAGACTCGTCTTGCGTCAAACATTGACCGGTGAAAAAACTTGGTGCCAACTCTTTAGCGAACCAGGTGCCGGATCAGATCTGGCAAGCCTCTCGACTTCGGCAGTTCTTGATGGCGACGAATGGGTGATCAACGGCCAGAAGGTGTGGAATACGAGTGCTCATCATGCCGACTACGGAATGCTGCTGGCACGAACGAATCGGGACGGTTCGAAGCATCATGGAATTTCCTATTTCGTTTTGCCGATGCATCAGCCTGGTATTGAAGTGCGTCCAATCAAACAGATGAACTATCACTCATCGTTCAACGAAGTTTTCATGACCGATGCTCGAATTCCGGTAAACATGATTATCGGAACCCTCGACGATGGCTGGCGCGTTGCTCGTGCGACTCTTGCTCACGAGCGAACGTTTTCGACGATGCGTCGTCCGAAATTCGTCCATAACAATGCAATAGAAAGTCGTGCCGTGCGCGACGCCGAGCACGAGGCCGAAGAGCATTTCAAAACATACGTGTGGTACCCACAACGTGCCGGCCGTGTTGATCTCGTTGTTGAACGAGCCCAATTGCTTGGAGTCTCAAACGATCTGGTGATTCGCCAGAACATTGCAGCCTTGTTGTCTTTCCAGAAAATGAATGAGTGGACTGCGTTAAGAGCCCGTGCGGCTCGTGCGCTTGGTCGACCACCTGGACCCGAAGGTTCGATTGGCAAGTTGGCCGCTTCAGAAGTTTCACGTATGGCTCACCAAGTGCACTCGTTGATTAGTGGCGCGCATGGAATGTTGCAGAACGGCGATCACGTGCACGATGCAACGATTGCCGAAGTATTGGTGAGTACACCTGCTCAATCAATCGCCGGTGGAACCGATCAGATTCAACGATCAATCATTGGCGAGAAAATCCTCGGACTCCCCCGCGACGACAGCAACTAGTTGGTGATGTAATCCAAAAGTTCGTGAGTGCGTTGCGAATGGTCCGTTTCGTCGGAGCGAAGTCCATCTACTAACGCGACAACATCAGGAGTATCAACCTTAAATGTCGTTGCCAACCGTTCAACGATCTCACTCGTGAATTCAATATGCGGTTGAATGCCCCAGGCATTTCCCATGCGAAACAACGTGTCGGCATGCGGCAATTGCGCCATGACCTCAGCACCGACAGGCGCAGTGATCGCGTCTTCATGCCATACCGCCCAGTTTCCCTGAACAACTTCGGGTGCAGATGGTGTCAGAGTCATTTCGGTGAACGCACGAAAAGTTTGATCCATTCGTCGCACGCTTCCACCTAGAGCACAAGCCAACACCTGAGCTCCGAAGCAAATACCTACAAACTGTCGACCGCCAGAAACCCACTGACGAACCAATTCGATTTCCTGCTGTGCCGGTGCCAAGCAATATCCATCAGCAACCGAGCTAGGTGAGCCCAAAACAAAAAGAATGCCTCCCTCGACATGATCGAGGGAGACAAGTGAATCTTCAATTATATCTTCTCGGTAGACATGAGTGACTTCGTAATCACGAAGCTCAAACCATGTACCGATGTTGCCCAACTCATGAGCAACCGCGCGATGCGATAAAACAATCGCGCGATTCATGTCAGGCAACTCGAGTAAGGGTTGCGCTGTCTGTGTGCGGGAAGATATCGGGGAACTGATCCATCTTCAGGCTGCTGTTTTCTGTATAGCTCCACGAATCAGGACCATTAACGGTGACTGTCACGGTGTACGCACGGGTGCTTGCATGCTGACCGAGGTAGGTGTTTTCACCGATCGCATAAGTTGACGAACCTAATTCGGCGCTCATCGTGAATTCTTTCGCATCAGCCGTTGTCTTGCCGCCAGCCAATACGACGATTCCACGGGGCACGACGAATCCGCGCAACACTTCACCAGTCGCCGCATCCCACAACCAATAACCAACTTCCGTGTGGAAGGGGTTTTGTTCGTCATCGCGCCACATGGCGGTTTTGTAATCGAGACCGTACAAAGATTGCGAACCATTTTCGACTGGGCCGAACGGCTTCATCGTCACCTTTTCAAGGTATGGCGTCTTCCATACTTCGCCACGGCTATGTGAAAACGAGGTGTCAAGCCCACCTTGGCCTTGCCATTCCCCGATTAATCCTGCGAGAGGACCCCATTCTTGAGTCATTTTTTCTCCTATTTTCTCGGTGGCTAGATAAGCGAGACGCTACCGCAGCAACTGCTTGGCTTACGGTGCGACGGCCAACAATCACACGTGGTTTCTCTAATAGGATTAGCCTGAGAACAATGGAAGTACTTGGCCTACATCATGTGAACGTCAATGTGCATTCGCTTCCCGAGGCACTCGAGTTTTACGTTGAAGGCTTGGGCTTCACCTCGTTTGAGCGACCCGGCTTCAAGATCGACGGTGCGTGGCTCAACATGGGACTACACGAACTACATCTATTTGTTCGGCCCGATGCAGTCATCGACCGCCATCAACATTTTGCGCTTGCTGTTGCCGATATCAACGAATGCGCTCGGCACTTAGAAGCCAAAGGTTTGAAATACCGTCTTGCTCCAGAAATGCCTGGTGTCAACCGCCAGATTTTCATTCATGACCCCAGTGGCAATCGCATCGAGCTCAACGAAGTAAAAACACTCAGTTAGAAGTTGTACCGCACACCAGTTAGTTCTTCGCTGATTTCCCACAGGCGACGTGCATCATTCATATTGCGCGCCCGCCTACTCGGCGTGACCTTCACCGGCGCGCCAAACATCTGATACTTCGGTCCGTAATACTCGCGACCTATCGCATTCGGATCGACCATTGCACGCACTTGAGATTCGCAACCTTGAACGCCCGTACGGGTGAGTACGGGTGTTAATCGGCGCATCACAAAGTTGGTTGCCGAAGAACCATTCTTACCGAGCTCTGTTCGTGCGGTACCAGGATGAGCCGCTAATGAAATTGTCGTCGATTGAGTTTCACGTAGTCGACGTTCAAGTTCGTTCGTGAACAAAATGTTCGCCAACTTACTTTGAAAGTACGCACCCCAACGGCTGTAACGACGGCGATCACACATCAGATCATCCAGATGAATTTTGCCAGGAATATGTCCCATGCTCGACACGTTCACAATGCGACTGTTCGGTCGCTTCATTAATGACGGCAGTAGCAAACCGGTCAACGCAAAGTGCCCAAGGTGATTGACCCCAATTTGAGTTTCGAATCCGTCTTCAGTTCGACTTTGATCGAGAGCCATCAATCCGGCGTTATTCATCAGTCCATCAAGTTCGATTCCGTCAGCAAGTAACTGCTCACTGAATTGACGGATCGATGCCAAGCTCGCCAAGTCGAGTTGCCGAATCTCAACCGAACCTTTGCCGGCACGCAGACTTTGGGCCGCAGCCTCGGCTTTCTCTGCATTACGACATGCCATGATCACATGGGCTCCGACATCCACAAGATTGCGAGCCGCTTCAAGGCCAAGACCCGAATTTGCACCAGTGATGCAGATCGTTCGACCCGAATTATCAGGAATATTTTTTGGGGTCCAGCGAGTTTGCGACATGCCCGATACTGCCATAACGATCATTCAAACAACAATGTGTAGGATTTCTCGCATGACACGGGGCATGGAAAACACCGATAGCGCAATTCGCCTTCGCCTGATTGATAGCACGCTTTTCATGATCGATCGCGACGGCATTGACGGCGCTCGTCTCAAAGACATTGTTGAACATGCCGACATGACAACGGGTTCGCTCTATTGGTTCTTCAAGAATCGGCGAGCACTCATCAACGCCGCGCTCGCCGAGCGTTTTGTTCGCAAGATGCGCATGCTGACCGACCTAGTTGCCGAGGCATTTAGCAAGGATGCCGATCTCGTCGATCCCCACTTGATTCTGAAGGAAATTGTCGTTCAGCCAAATCAACCCGACAGCGTTGATGCTCGCGCCGAACGTGTTCAAGTTCTGGCTGCGGCACTTGAAGACCCCGTATTGGCTAAACACGTTGCCGATATTCAGCGACAACTCCTCACGCAAATCAGTGGGATCGTCAAAGAGGCTCAGATCAATAAAGTCATTCGAGCCGACGTCGATCCATATTCAGTTGCCGTCATGATGCAGTCCACCGCTATTGGCCTGGTCGGCGTTGACCTTGCTAAAGATCTCATGCCCGATATCAAGGCCTGGAACCATCTCATGGACATTGTGGCGAGCGCGCTCAAGGCTTAATTTTGCGGCCTGGCGTGTCGACTTGACTCCTGTCACCATGACGACACCCGCCATTGCTAGTTGAGTAACCTGAGAATCCAACCGCAACTCCGCGGACTTTTTCGAATTTTGCTTCCATGACAACTCCTCAACAACGCAAAATCACCATGGCCGGCGTCGGTGTCGTTGCTCTTGGTTGCCTCGTTGCTGCCGTGATGAGCGGTGGTTCCAACTCGGGTGCAGCGACACCCGCGACAACCGTTGTCACTGATGTTTCAATTGTCGATATCGCTCCAGTTACTGGCGAATCTACGACCACGATTGTCGCCACCGATTCGAGTCTGCCGACCGATGAAATTCAAGATCTTGCTGGCGACGACCCATCGTCAACACAGGCGTGCACTTTGACTGTTCGTTCATTGGCTAGTGGAGACACCGGCGAAAACGTGACCTGTCTTCAGACCGCATTGATCAACGCCGGTTTCTTGACCGGCGCAGCCACTGGCACATACGACAACGAGACTGCCAATGCGATCAAGAAACTCCAAACCGAACGAGACCTTTTTGTTGACGGAAAAACTGGTCGCGAAACTGCGCTTTCACTTGGTGTCTGGCCCGATGAAACTTCGCTAGTCGTTCGTACTCCGGCCCCTGCTCCCGGTGCAGTCGACTTACTCGGTTACGAGCTCTCATCGGTCGCAACGAGTGGCCCCGATGCTCCCCCGCTTCCCGCCAACTCAGGTTCGGGTCGACGCCTCGTTTATGACCGTGCTGGTCAACGCGTCTGGGCAGTCGGCGATGACAATGTCGTCATTCGCTCGTGGTTGATTTCTGGCAGCAAGTACAACAACGAATCGCCCGGAACTCACAAGGTCTACAGCCGTTCAGAAGTGTCAACTGCATGGAACGGCAAGGCTTACCTCTACAAGATGGTGCGCTGGCTCAAGACCGACATCGGCGCTATCGGTTTTCACGCGTTACCAATTCACGTGGAAGACAATTCGCCGTATCAAACCGACGCCGAACTCGGGCAGCGCTTGTCAGGTGGTTGCCAGCGTCAAGCCAATCTTGACGCCGACTTCACATGGGACTTCGCTCAAGTTGGTACTCCAGTCGTTGTGACCTAGCCCGCACCTACAGGAGTTACTTGCCAGCGATCAATCGGGTCATTGCTGTTTCTGCGGCCGCAACATCGTCGCGTTCGGTATTGACAATCGAACTGAGATAACTCACCGCAACATAACCATCAGCAACCATTCCGCCATCGGTGTCGGTCGGCAGGTCGGCGGCATCTCCCCATGCCATGCGGACGTAGAAACTTCCCTCATGGCCTTCTTTGGGTTCAAGATTGGCAGTGCTCATACGACGTGGCGGTTCGTGGCCAAGGCGAGCTGACTTCCAACCCTTGATCTCACTGAGTTCGGTATTTGGCACATTGATGTTGGCCACAATCGGGGTCGTCGGCATATTGGCCACCAGACCTTCAACAAAGGCTGCGGCAACTGACGCTGCGGTCTCCCACTTCTGACCAACCAACATCTCGTCCCAGCCCTGTCCCTCAACGCCAAATCCGGTGACGGCTTGGCTGACTGCGATACCTGAGATCAAACCATTGCGCGCAGTCAGAGCTGCACCAACAGTTCCGGAGTGATACACCGAACGACCCACATTCGCACCAGGGTTAATTCCAGAAACAACTAAATCGAACGGCGCACCAAAGGCACCGAGGCGCGAGAACATCACGCACAGGGCCGGCGGACCAGTGACTGCCCATGCTTCATCGATACCGTCAACATGCGCACGATGTACTTCAGGTTGAATCAAGTGCAATGCACCAAGCGCTGCTCCAGCACCAGAAAATTCGCGATCAGGGGCGGCAATCACTACTTCACCAAAGGGACGCATCGCACGGGCTAAAACATGCAATCCGACTGAATCGATTCCATCATCGTTAGTAAGCAAAATTCTCATAATGACATCGTTGCCGATCTAGTAGTAGAGATCTTCATAAAAAGGGTGACGCTTGGCTTAACGTCCAGTGAAATTCGCGGGCCGCCGTTCCAGGAACGAGGCAACGCCTTCACGATGATCATCACTCTTAAAGCTTGCCGACATTGCCGACGTATGTCGTTCCATATGTTCAGCGACTGGCGCGGTCAAACCCATGTACGTGAGTTCTTTGATGAGTTTCAAACTATGCGGTGAACCAGTAGCGATTCGTTCTGCAAGTTCATATGCCCGAGGCAACAAGTCTTTTGATTCAACGACATCAAGTACATAGCCAAGTCGCAAAGCTTCAGCAGCATCGATCATGTCTCCGGTATAGGTCAGACGCAATGCATTTTGAACACCGATGATGCGCGGCAGCAACCAAGTGCCAGCACCAGTGTCTGGCACGAGGCCACGATGCACAAAGTTCCAGGCGAACTTCGCATTGGTTGAGGCCAAACGAATATCGCACTGCGACGTGAACTCGGCACCCATCCCCACAGCAGGTCCATCAATTGCACAGATAGTTGGCTTTGGACATTGAACGATTGGCCACCATTTTTCGGTTTCTTCAGCCGATCCCCGCAACCCTCGCTGCGCCCCCGGAATGGTTGATAGATCTGCCAAATCTGTTCCTGCGCAAAACGCGCCAGGGACTCCGGTGATCACGAGCGCTGCAATATCGTCTTCACCGGCATGCTGCACTGTTTCGATGAAGTCGAACAGAATCGCAAATGTCATCGCATTTTTCTTTTCGGGACGATCAATCGTGATCGTGCCAATCTTGCCGTCGCGTGAGTATTTGATGTGCTCGCTCATAACAGTCCTGACGATCGTTCTTACTGGGAAACCAATTTGTAATCGCTGGTCTCGGGGACACGAGTTTGTTCCCAGAACTCAAGAACACTGAATGGCCAGTTTTGCGCCGTGCGTCCATGGGCATTTTTGTACCAACTACTCACTGTTGAGAAGCCCCACGTTCGCAATTTGTTTGCTGCATCGATGCGCTCGTTGTAGTTGTCGTGAACTTCTTGCAACGGATCAAGCGAACCTAGCTTTGACTCAAGCAAAAGCCGCGCACACTCAACCAAGTAGTACACCTCGCACTCGCTGAAATAGATAATTGAACCGTTGGCGACGATGTTGGTGTTGGGGCCGTACAAGCAGAAGAAGTTCGGGAAGTTCGGAATTACCACGCCCAAATAAGCTCGAGCATCGCCGGCCCATTGTTCGTGTAGATCGGTCTTGTTGCGGCCCGTCACCTTCATTGGGGTCAAGAACTGACTGGCTTTGAAACCTGTTCCATAAATGAGCACATCTACTTCGCGAAGTTGCCCATCTGCTGTGCGAATACCAGCGGCTTCAATGCACTCAATCTTGTCTGTCACCAAACTCACATGAGGTTGACGCAATGTCAGAGCAAACGCACCATCGTCCACCACGAAGCGCTTTGAAAGAGGCGGGTAATTCGGAGTTAACTGAGCCCTCAGTGTTTCGTCACCTTCGGTCAGGGCATTCGTCCACTCAGTCAACATCTGTCGCATCATCTCGTTCATGAGACCGACCGACTTTTCTGTTGGCGGATAATCAGGATCAACAGTTGCTGCTGGCAACATACCTTCAGCGCCGCGCCAGAACATCGAGAAGCGATACCACTCGGCGTAGAACGGAACGTGCGACAACATCCAATTGAAACCATTCGGAACAGTTTCTTGATAACGCGGCGCCGGAATCATCCACGGCGTCGTGCGCTGGAATACATATAACTCACCGGCTTGCTTAGCAACTTGCGGAATGAACTGACACGCACTTGCACCCGTGCCGATGACCGCCACTTTTTTGCCGATGAGATCAACATTGAAATTCCATGTCGCCGAGTGAAAAGCCTCGCCGGCGAAAGAGTCAATGCCGGCTATATCGGGAAAATTCGGTCGATTGAGTTGACCAACTGCCGAGACCAAGATGTTGGCTCGGTCGACACGCTTGGTGCCAGCAGCGTTGATTGACGTCACAACCCACTGCTGAGCATCTTCATTCCAAACAGCAGATTCAACTTCGGTTTTGAAATTGATCATGGGCAGCAAACCGAATTCTTCGGCACAGTTACGGAAGTACTCGTGCAGCACTTGGCGCGGGCTAAAGAAAAATGGCCAGTCGTGGCGCTGCGCAAAGCTGTAGCTGTACATGTGGTTCTGAATGTCAACGCGACATCCGGGATATTTGTTTTCGAGCCAAGTGCCGCCGACATCTTCGTTCTTTTCAAGAATGGTGACAGGTACTCCTGCTTGGCGGAGACGATGGGCCGCAGCAATACCCGACATTCCCGCACCAATAATGATGGCCGAGAATTCACGGTCGGGGGCGATTGATGCCTTATTCCATTGCGGTGCACGAAGTTGGTCACCATCAAGAGCTAACTCTTCGAGAAGCAACGGCACGTAACGTTCGCTCACTGGTTCGCCAGCAACAAATTGCATGATCGTGTGCAAACGGTCGAGTGAGGGTCGTGCGGGAATACCTTTTTGGTCGTCACGAAATTTACGTAGACCACGCATCACAATGTCGCGCGCCAAGGTTTGTTGCTCTTCGGTGTAGCCGCTTTGGGGTTCACGCAAGGTCAAGAGGTTTGGATACAACCGATCGTCAAGCACCTCAAGGTCATCGGTGATGTGTGCGACAGCAGTGAGTAACGCCAAAAGTTCTGCCTCGGGCAGATACTTCAGAATTTCAGCATCATCAAGCGGCAAAGGCGAGACTTTAGATGCGATCCCCATGACCACACAGTATTCCCCCAACCACGAGGACTACGCAGGCAAGCCTGCAAGTCATGCCCGATGAAGTGGTATATCTCAGCCCTTTTTGGCAAGAAGCAACGCCGTCACGGCTTTGCCGTCAGCCTTGCCTTGACTGGCCTTCATAATGGCTCCGACCAAGGCGCCCATGGCCTTTTGCTCGCCACCGCAATACTTCGACCAAGCCTCAGCCTGCTCAGCAATGACCTGATCAACGATGGCTTCAAGCGCCGAATTGTCCATGGCTTCAAAGCCCTTGGCAGCGGCAATGGCAACAGCGTCTCCTCCACCATTGGCCACGATTTCGGCTAATACGGTTTTGGCTTGAGTTGACGTCAACTTGCCGCCAGTTTCCATGATGATCATCTGCGCCAAGTCAGTGGCCGGCACTGTTGGGCTTGCACCCTGTTCAGCGAAAGCTTCTTTCACGTGGACGAGAGCTCGGGCAACATCGGCACCGGCATCGCCGACCGCCATCACATAATCGTCTTGGCCGCGTTCGACAACAACCATGATTGCTTCACCATCGGCTGGAGCGCCAGTCGCTTGCGACAAACGCAAACGACGTTCACGCGGCAACATCGGCAATGCAGCACGAACCGCGTCAATCCATGCCTGATCAGGATTCAAGGGCACGAGATCGGGTTCTAAGAAGTAGCGATAATCGTCAGCATCTTCTTTTGAACGCAAGGTGTGAGTGCGGCCGTCAGTTTCGTCCCAGTGACGAGTTTCTTGACGAATCTTTTCACCAGCTTCAAGCAACACAATCTGACGGCGTGCTTCGTATTCAATAGCGCGACCCAATGAACGCACCGAGTTGACGTTTTTGATTTCGCAACGAATACCCAATGGCGAACCGGGCTTGCGCACGCTGACGTTGGCATCGCAACGCATTGAGCCCTCTTCCATCTTCGCGTCAGAAGCGCCAACAGCGACCAAAATCTGGCGCAATTCGGTGACGTATTGACGTGCTTCTTCGGGGCTTGCGATATCGGGACGTCCCACAATTTCAACTAAGGGCACGCCAGCACGGTTGAAGTCGATCAACGAATAATCGCTGCCGTGAATTCGCCCACCCGTTCCGCCGACGTGAGTGCTCTTGCCGGTGTCTTCTTCGAGGTGAGCACGCTCAACACCGATTTTCTTACCGCCTGGCAGTTCAAGCCAACCATCAACGTTGATCGGTTGGTCGTACTGCGAAATTTGATAGGCCTTTGGCATATCTGGGTAGAAATAGTTCTTGCGGTGGAAGGTACTTGGCTGCACCGAGCAGTTGAGAGCAAGACCAATGCGCATTGCTAGTTCGACTGCTTGACGATTGAGCACCGGCAAGGCACCAGGCAAGCCGAGCGTCACCGGATCGATATGCGTGTTGGGCTCATCACCAAATCGGTTAGCGCTGGCCGAGAACAACTTGGTTGCGGTTGCAAGTTCAACGTGAACTTCGAGTCCACAGACAAGTTCGTAACCATCGAGCATGTATGAACCATCGTTGGGAGCAACTTTGATTTCGTTCTTACTCATGTCGTACTGGATTCCAGAATCTGTATTCGTCACTTTGCACCTCCGGTCGCGATCATGCTTCGTTCAAGAGAAGCGGCAACTTTAAACATCACTTGTTCGCCCAAAGTGGGGGCCAAGATTTGCACGCCAACTGGCAAACCGTGAGCACCAGTTCCGAATGGAACGCTCATTGCTGGATGTCCAGCAAGGTTTGTCGGAATTGTGTAGATGTCGCATAGGTACATCGCCAACGGATCATCAGACTTTTCGCCAACCGGGAAAGCCACAATGGGCGATGTTGGCGTGAGCAACACATCGGCCTTGGTGTAGGCACGAGCGAAGTCATCACTAATGAGACGACGAACCTTGAGCGCCTTGCCGTAATAGGCGTCGTAATAACCAGCTGACAATGCGTATGTTCCGAGCATGATGCGGCGCTTGACTTCTTCGCCAAAGCCCGCCGTTCGGGTTGCGCTGTACATCGCATTGGTGTCCGAAGCATTGACCCGCATTCCGTAACGCACTCCGTCATAACGCGCCAAGTTGCTGCTCGCTTCAGCCGGAGCGATGAGGTAATACGCAGTGAGGGCGTACTTCATTGACGGCATTTCAACATCAACAATTGTTGCGCCCGCAACCTTCAAAGCATCAAATGCTGCTTCAAGCCGGGCTGTGACGTCGGGGTCGGCGCCGCCAGGAAGATCGGTAATTCGCCCGACGCGCAAACCTTCAACGCCTTGCGACAAAACATTGAGCAATGATAACGGTGCTTGCGGAATTGACGTTGAGTCCATCGGGTCGTGACCGCTAATTGCTTCGAGCACAAGTGCCGAGTCGCGTACATCGGTCGAGAACGGACCCATCTGATCGAGACTGCTTGCATAGGCAACCAAGCCGTAACGGCTCACGGTTCCGTAGGTGGGCTTCACACCGACCACGCCGCAAAGTGCAGCGGGCTGGCGAATTGAACCACCCGTGTCACTGCCAATGCTGATCGGTGAAAAACCAGCTGCCACTGCAGCGGCACTTCCACCACTTGAACCACCCGAAACTCGCGACGTATCACGCGGGTTGTAAGTGACTCCGAATGCCGAGTTCTCGGTACTCGAACCCATAGCGAATTCGTCAAGGTTAGTTTTGCCGATCGCAACCGCACCTGCGGCGGCGAGGCGCTGCACAACAGTTGCGTCGTAGGGCGGGCGCCAGCCTTCAAGAATCTTTGACGAACACGTCGTCGGAATTCCGCGCGTGCACATGTTGTCCTTCAGCGCTATCGGTACTCCGGCCAAAACACCAGGGTCGCGACCTGCCGCAACATCGGCATCAACGCGAGCAGCAGCAGCGCGAGCTTCGTCGGCCGTCACCAAGTTGAATGCATGAATGTCACCCTCACGTGCTGCGATCTGTGCAAGGTGGGCTTCAAGAACATCGACTGCCTTCAATGTGCCAGAGCGAACTCCGTCGGCAATAGCGAATGCGGTTGTCGGAATATTGCTGTGAATATTTGTGGGCGTCGTCATCTCAGCCGTCCAGTCCAACGATCGGCGGAACACGGAAACGTCCGTCTTCAGCAGCGGGCGCATTGGCCAAAACTTCTTCACGATCGAGACCAGTCACCACAACATCTTCACGGAAAACATTCGACAACGGATACGGCTGGGTCATCGGCTCGACCCCGCTCAGATCGAGGGCATCGATGTCGGCGAAGTGTTCAAGCATCCCCGCCATTTGCGTGGTGATGCGTTGCACTTCATCGGGTGAGACATCGAGGCGGGCCAAGCGTGAAACCTTGACCACGACCTCAGCAGAGATTCGTTCAGAAGCTGATTCGGGCACGCCTCAATGCTACGAGCAGGACAGGTGGACGAGCACAGCCGATTCGGGCCACATGATGGGCGCAGGTAGGCCCACTGTGGCCAAAAAGTCACCCGAATAGCTGAGCGGCTCACCTTTTTGCGCCCGCCCCACCCAATCGGGCTGCTGCGAGGCCGGGCCAACGACCGTCATGGCCCCCGTTGGATCGGTCGGAACGATGTCGACGCGATATTGAGCGTCAAAAAGTAAGCCTGGGATGCGCCACATCGGAGGTGTGAGCGACATCGCCGACGAAAGCTGGCAATAGGCCAACAGCGCTTCGGTGCGATCATGCGCATAGACCCCATGGGCCAGACTCGTACCCGCCGAGATCGTGTACGTGTCAAACCGAACAGTGTCACCACCATGTAATAGATCGCGATAGCCCTGATAGATGTCGATCAACTGTGCAAGTTGCGCGATCTCGTCGTCATCGCATTGCGTGATATCGGCTTCAACTCCGAGGTGGCCAAAAAGTGCGGTCACTCCCCTGAAAGCCATCGTGTGCTGACGCCCGGTGGTGTGCGTTCGCGATGGTCCGATATGCGAGCCCATCACTTCGGGTGGGATCACCATTGATGCGCCCCGCTGGATGAATTGTCGTTCAAGCGCATCGTTGCTGTCACTAGTCCACACGCGTTCAACACGTCGCAACATCTCATGATCAATACGACCGCCGCCAGAAGCACACGATTCAAAATCGACGCGAGGATGTCGCTCACGCAATGCGTCAAATAATGCATACATCGCAATCGTCTGATCATGAGTGGCGGCTTTACCCTCGCCATTACTGCCTTGAACGTGCCAGCGATTCATATCCCACTTGACATAACTGATGTCGTGAGTTGCAAGTAGCGCATCTAGTTGTGCCAGCACATACTCAAACGCTTCTTGTCGCGAAAGATCGAGGACTAATTGATTGCGACCCAAAACCGGTTCGTAATCATTGGTGGCTAACGCCCAATCAGGGTGAGCCCGCATCAGATCACTGTCGGGGTTGACCATTTCGGGCTCAATCCAAATTCCAAACTCCATGCCAAGCGCAAGCACATGGTCAATGAGAGGCTTCAGGCCTTCGGGATAGACATCCCGTGACACCCACCAGTCACCCAGACCAGTTCGATCGTTGCGACGGCCACCAAACCAACCATCGTCTAAAACAAAACGTTCAATCCCGACGTCCGCGGCACGATCGGCCAATTCTTTGAGCTTGTTGACATCGTGATTGAAGTAAACCGCTTCCCAAGTGTTGAGATGTACGGGTCGGGGTGAAAGATTTTGACGCGGCGCTCGTCGACGCGCCTCGTTGTGAAATCCCCACGAGGCAGGAGTGAATCCATGGTTTGAGTGCACACCAATGATCTCGACCGTGCTGAAGGATTCGCCAGAGTACACACACATCTCGCCAGCATGGAAGAGCTCGCCACTTTGTATATAACGCCGACCGTCAGGCAACTTCTCGGCAAAGACAACGTGATTACCGCTCCATGCCGCATGCACTCCCCAGACGTCCCCGTCCCATTCGCCCGCACCAGATTGCATCGCCCAGATATACGGCGGGTGTTCATGCGATGTGCGACCCAAACGATTTTCACTCGTCCATGCCCCATATGGCCAAGCGAACTTTTGTAGATCAAATTCACGAATCCATCGACCGGCGAAGACACCAAGATCTTCGGCATGGCTTGGTAGCGGTAACGAGATGGTGAATGCATCAAGCATGAGTGGCGAGTCACCGAAGTTCTCAACCGTTGACTGGACTTTCAAAACGCCATCATTTGACAGCGAGATGTTTGTTTGTATTCGAAGTTCAGCTATTTCGTCCACCGCGTGACACACCAGGGTCGATACGTCATCGCCATCTGTGAGCGAATGCGATTCGTAGACAAAACGCGGCGACCAATGCCGACCACCACGGCGATGAGCTTGAAAACCAGGACGCCCCATAAACCCGTCTCCGTGCATCGGCACAACCGAGATTGGCTCGACGAATTGAATTGCACCATAAGGAACCGGAGGGCGACTCCATGTCTCGGGTATGTCAGTGATTCGAGCACCCCAATGAAGCACTACAGGGATTCCCCGACGCACATCAACCACGACACTTGTGGCCTCTGATCGCAAATGCTCAATCACGACCCGAATCGTACGACGCAAATCCCCGATATGTCTCGCAAACAAGTGCGAGAATGTCGGTGTGGACCAAGATCTTCGTGTTGACCCTGCTCTTGGGACAGTCGTACACGTTGTTGGCAATCGCCAATCCCGTCCTAATTTGGCGACCAATGCGGTGACCTCAGATTGCCCATTTTGTGTCGGCGGGCTTGAGGCCCCCGAACCTTACGACGTTCGCTCTTTCGTCAATCGCTGGCCACCTATGCCCGACGATCGTTGTGAAGTCATTTTGTATACGAGCGACCACAACGCATCCTTCGCTTCACTGTCAGTTGAACAGGCCACCAAAGTCATTGATCTGTGGGCCGAACGTACACACCAACTCGCAGCGCGACCCGATGTTGATTATGTCTTAGTTTTCGAAAATCGCGGAGCCGAAGTTGGTGCGACGATTTCTCACCCTCATGGCCAGATCTACGCGTACGACCATGTGCCCGAGCGTCCAGGAAAACTGTTCGGTCATTCGTGGACTCCGGATGAAACCCCTGAGCGGATCGTGAGTGCAAACGACGAATGGACGTGCTTTGTTCCCTTCGCGTCGGTTTACCCAACCGCGCTCACTATCGCACCGCGCCAACGCGTCGGCGACCTACATTCGCTCTCATCAAACCAACGTCACGAATTAGCGACGTTGTTGATTGAAACGATCAATCGTCTTGATCAACTTTTTGACACACCACTTCCGTACATGATGTGGATCAACCAACAACCTGCAAACAGTTCAATCAATGACGCATGGATGAGCATTGAAATCGTTTCACCGTGGCGACAAAAAGGACTCGCTCGTTTTATTGCCGCCGCCGAAGTAGGCGCGGGCGAATATTTCAACCCAGTCGTGCCAGAACAACTCGCTGAAAAGCTTCGTTCGCTCAGCCAGTAACAATCAGTCAGTAAATGGCGCAAACTGCGGGGCGCGCTTGTCGAGATACGACTGCACACCTTCTTGGAAATCGGGCCGCATGATTGAAGCATTCATCATGTGAATTGAATTCGTTGTTGCAGTGTCGGCGTCAATTTCCCAATCGCCATAGACCTGCTTCTTCATATGTGCCCAACTTGTCGGACAGCAGTTCTCAGCGAGGTCAGAGGCATACGCCATCACGTGACTCATCAACTCTTCGGCCGGAACAACCTGATTCACCAAACCCATACGTTCGGCTTCATCGGCAGTGATGACGCGACCCGACAACAACAAATCAAGAGCACGTGGCGTGCCAATCAATTTCGGCAATGCCCATGATGCACCATATTCGGCAATTAATCCACGACGACTAAATGACGTCGTGAGTTTGATACCACTTGCCGCGAAACGAAGGTCGCAGAAAAGCGCCAAAACAAATCCCACGCCGGCTGCTGCACCATTCATGGCCGCGATGATCGGCTTCGGATACGAAATGAAGTCGCTGAATCGGCCAGCACCTGTTGCGGGTCCGGCGCCACCTGCGGGATTGGCGCGAATCTGATTGAGTGCGTCCATATCGGCACCCGGACAAAATCCTTTGCCTGCTCCCGTCACGACAACCACACGAACTTCAGGGTTGACGCGACATTCTTCGAGACGAGCAAAGAATTGTGCCGACATTGCAGCACTCCATGCGTTCATGCGATCAGGGTTGTTCAGAGTAATGACTCCGATTCCTGGCTTTTCAACAGAAACAAGAACTAAATCAGTTTGATTCGACATCTTCCTGACGATAGTCGCTGGGCTGAGAAATGTTCTTAGCCCTGCGCCTATCAATCACCAGATACACCAGAGAACCCACCATCATCAAAATGGCTATCCACTGGTTGAGGCGCAATCCCCCACCGCTCTTGGCCGGATCGATGCGTAAACCTTCAACCCAAAAACGTCCGAGTCCGTAACCGCCGACATACAAAGCCATCAATCGACCGGGATGAGAATTCATCAAACGCCGACCGACAATGATAAGTACGACAGCGAGCGCCAGATTCCATAGTGCTTCATACAAAAACGTTGGGTGAAAGAGCGTGCCTGGTGCATAGCCATCGGGCATATTCTCGGCATCAATCTTGAGAGCCCATGGAAGGGTCGTTGGTCGACCAAATAATTCTTGGTTCCACCAATTACCCAAACGCCCAATTGCTTGGGCAACCGGAACTGCTGGCGCAGCCGCCCACAACATTGGGCCGATATCTATGTTGCGCTTTCGCGCGACAACAACTGCAACGATTGTGCCCAGCAAGACTCCGCCCGGAATACCGAGGCCGCCCTTCCAAACTTTGGCGATTGAAACTAGATCATCAGAAAAACGATCCCACTCAGTGGCCACGTGATACAGCCGAGCACCGATGACACCGGCCGGCACAGCCCACGTCGCGATTGATGCAGCTTCTTCGGGCCCACCAACGCCAATCAGGGTCATGCGCTTACCCCAAATACGTACTGCGACGATGACACCAATTGCAATCATCAATCCATAGGCCCGCATTTGCAGCGGACCAATATGGATCGCCGCGCTTCCGGGGCTGGGAATATAAGAAAGAAAACTCACGTGATGACTTTGGCAGCAAATGCCAATGCAGATTCGTTAATGAAATCTTTGTCGTAGTCCTGTGTTGCCACATGGAAACTACGATCGAGCAAAATGCGTTCGACTGGTCCGCCCCATTGCGCGGCAAGTTCGTCACTCGTTGCTGGATCCACAACATGATCATTCTTAGATGTAATTAACAGCATCGGAATTTTGCACGAACCATATTGCGACAACATGGGCTTAATTCCATCTTCAACCATTGACACCAAAGGTGCGAGTGGAGTTTCGGAATACGAACTTTCTTTCACATCAGGATCAGCGATGTCTGATCCGATTCCAGGGAAGA
>Ga0192647_100677_pt1 | contig 23717 bp, 15 predicted proteins | sample LauGreFa1BDMLBSN_2_FD_133046 | JGI IMG/M metagenome (GOLD analysis project Ga0192647, IMG submission 133046) | Freshwater lake microbial communities from Lake Michigan, USA - Fa13.BD.MLB.SN - reassembly | ecosystem: Environmental > Aquatic > Freshwater > Lake | place: Lake Michigan, USA...
ACGCGCCTTGCTCAGCAACCCCGACATGATCTTGTTGGATGAGCCCAGTTTGGGTTTGTCGCCCAAACTCACGCAAGAAATTTTTGAAATCGTGCTGCGCATCAACCGCGAACGCGGCACCACCATGTTGCTGGTTGAACAAAACGCCAACATGGCATTGAATGTGGCGGACCATGGCTTTGTGTTGGAGTCGGGACGCATCGTGATGGAAGACACGTGTGAACGCTTGCGCGAGAAGGACGACATCAAAGAGTTTTACCTGGGGCTGAAGGAAGCTGGTGCCCGCGATGAGCGGCGCTGGAAAAAGAAGAAAACCTGGAGATAAACCATGAGCGTTTTATGGGACACCAGCAGACTCCAAGGCACCACGGACATCTTGATGCCGGGCGACACGATCACCGACATTTTTTGGAATGCGGTCAACCAACGTGGCTCGCAGTTGATGATGCGCGAGAAAAAATTCGGCATCTGGCAAAGCTGGGATTGGCAACAAGCGGGAGAAGCTGTCCGGCAAATCAGCATGGGCTTGATGGCCAACGGGTTTGAGGTGGGCGACTGCGCCTCCATCCTCTCCAACACGCGATTGGAATGGGTGTTGGCCGACATGGCGGTGTTGTCTGCAGGTGGCGTTTCTAACGGCATCTATCCCACCGACGCGGTCTCGCAAGTGCAGTACCTGTGCGAAGACTCGCGCACCACGGTGTTGTTTGTCGAAGACGAAGAGCAATTGGACAAGGCTTTGATGTCACGCGGGCAGTTGCCCCTGTTGAAGTTGATTGTGGTGATCGACACCGAGGGCTTGACGCGTTACAGCGACCCGATGGTCATCAGCTTGCAAGCGTTGCGTGACCAAGGCAGACAACACGAGCGCAGTCAACCGGGTTTGTTCGAGCGCCGCCGTGTCAGCCGCCGCCCTGAAGACTTGGCGATTTTGATTTACACCTCGGGCACCACTGGCAAACCCAAAGGCGCGATGCACAGCCACGCGGGCATGGTCTACGCCATGCGCGGCTACAGCTTTTATTTGGCGCAAGACCAGCGGGATGAACGCATGTTGTTTTTGCCTTTGTGCCACATCGCCGAGCGCTTGGGTGGCATGTACTCGTGCATTTACGGCGGTGCCATTTTGAATTTTGTGGAGAACCCGGACACCGTCCCCGAGAACGTCCGCGAGATTGCACCCACTTTGTTTTTTGCGGTGCCGCGTGTTTGGGAAAAGTTTTATTCAGCGGTCACGATTGCCATTGCCGAGGCGGGCGCGTTTCAACAAGCGATTTACCGCGCATCTTTGGCGTGCGGTCACGCGGTCGCAGCGCGTGTGTTGCAGCAGCAAGCCGTGCCGCTGTGGTTGAAGCTGTGTTTTCACGTGGCGCGTCTGGCGTGTTTGAACAATGTGCGCCGCATGATGGGCATTCAACGCGCCAAATTTTTGGGCACGGGAGCCGCGCCAATTTCGCCCGACTTGGTGCGTTGGTACTTGGCGTTGGGCATCCCCATGTTGGAAGTGTGGGGGCAAACAGAGTCGGGTGGGGCATCCACGTTCATGCCGTTTGACCAGATCGTGCCGGGTTCGATTGGCAAAGCTTGCGTGTACAACGAGGTAAAAGTAGACCCACTCACCCAAGAATTGTTGATCCGTGGCCCGAACGTGTTCATGGGCTACCTGAACCAACCCGATAAAACCGCTGAAACCATCGACGCCGACGGCTGGTTGCACACGGGCGATGTCGGCAGTGTCGACGCACAAGGGTTTTTCAAAATCACCGACCGCATGAAGGACATCATCATCACCGCGGGCGGCAAAAACATCACGCCCAGCGAATGGGAAAACGAGTTGAAGTTTTCGCCCTATGTGACCGACGCGGTGGTCATTGGTGACAAGCGCGCGTATTTGACGGTGATCATCATGATCGATTTGGACAATGTGGAGAAATTCGCCCAAGACCATGACGTGCCGTTTTCGAACTACGCCAGCCTGACCCGCGCCCCTGAAGTACAGTCGCTGATCCAAGCGGAGATCGACAAGGTGAATGCCAAATTCGCCCGGGTGGAGCAAATCAAACAATTCCGTCTGCTCGACACCCAATTGACCGCCGAGGACGACGAGTTGACACCCACCATGAAACTCAAACGCAAATTGGTTGAACACAAATACAAAGATTTAATCGATTCGATGTACCGCACTTCCACCCATTGACCCCCGGTCCACAGGAGACACTCTCATGAAAAAATCACTGCTCACCGTTTTGCTGGCACTCGGCCTGACACAGGTTTGGGCGCAGCAACAAGGCGTCAGCAAAGACCTGATATTGATTGGCACCATCCAAGATTTGTCTGGTCCGTTGGCCGGCTATGGCAAAGCGGTTCGCAACGGCATGCAGTTGCGCATCGATGAACTCAACGAGCAGGGCAGCATCCACGGACGCAAACTGAAATTGCTGACCGAAGACTCGGGATACGACCCCAAGCGGGCGGTGTTGGCTGCGCAAAAACTGGTGAACCAAGACAAGATCTTCATCATGGCCGCCCACATCGGCACGGCCCAAAACAACGCCGCCATGCCTGTGCAGTTTGACAAGAACATCATCAACTTTTTGCCTGTGACCGCCGCGCGCGAAATGTACGAACCGTTCAACCGTTTGAAATACGCGGCTTTCGCCACCTACTTTGACCAAATGCGTGCCGCTGTGCCCAATTTGATCAAGGAAAAGAAACTCACCAAGGTTTGTGCGATTTACCAAGATGACGAATTTGGTTTGGAAGTCTTGCGCGGTGCCGAGGCCGGGTTGAAGACGGTCAACATGGAATTCACGGAGAAGACATCCTACAAACGCGGCGCCACCGATTTTTCTTCGCAAGTGGCGCGCATGAAATCTGCGGGTTGTGAAATGGTGGTGCTGGGCACCATCATCCGCGAAACCGTGGGCACGATTGCCGAGGCGCGCAAAACCGGCTTTAATCCGCTCTTCATTGGGTCAAGCGCCGCATACACCGACTTGATACACAAATTGGGTGGCAAAGCCATGGACGGCATGTACGCGACCATGACCGTGCCGCACCCCTATTTGGATGAAGCATCCAAGCCGATTTCGTTTTGGGCCAACAAATACAAAACCAAATTTGGCGATGACCCCACGGTGTTTTCCGTGTATGGCTACATCATCGTTGACGCGTTCATTCGTGGCGCCCAAAAAACCGGTCCGAATTTGACCACCGACAATTTCATCAAAGCCATGGACACCATGACATTGCCGCCGGACATGTTTGGCGGTCCTGAAGGCAAGTTCACACCAACCCAACACCTGAGTTCTAACCGCTCGCGCCTGTCGCAAATTCAGGATGGCAGATGGAAAATCATTTCAGACTATTTCAAGTTGGACTGAGTCAATTTTCTGTTGCAGCTCTAGCGCCCACGGACTGATCACCTGACTGGGCTAAAGACTCAGCAGCACCTTTCCTTTGGCCACTTGCATGCCGTCGCTCACCGCCAATCGCGCAACCGTGCCATCCTTCGGCGCATGCAAGTGATGTTCCATCTTCATGGCTTCCATCACCAGCAACAACTGACCTGCTTTCACGGTGTCACCGGCTTGCACATGCAGCCGCACCACACGCCCGTGCATCGGTGCGCTGACTTGGTTGCTGCGCAATGAATGGGAAGACGCGGTCGCTTGCAAGCGTGCGTCTTCGACCATCCATTCCTCGCCGTTGAGTTCAAGCCATAACTCGTTGCCTTGCCAGGCGTAAGTCAATGACATGGGTTGGCGGTTGATGACGTATGCCAAACGGCCTTGTGTGGCATGGGTCGAAGCAACGGTTTGTGTCTGGTCATCCAAGGCCTGCAGTGACAAATCGCTGATGTGAAAGACGTCTTCTCCTTGGCTGACCCGCCAAGCATGGGATTGCATCTGCACTTGCCATCTGTGGGATTGGCCCTCTGTGCGCAGTGGAACTTGCATCGTCATGTGTCCACTGCTGTGCCAATTCCACCAAGGTGCCGGTGGCGCCGACGCCCTCTGGCGCGGCACACATGCCACCATCAGCGCGGCGATGGCATGCAGGGGCGCGCGCGGGGCTGCCTCGGGCAAGTGGTGCAGCGCGGTGTGCAGCACCGTGGTGTCGAATAGCCCGCTGAGGAACACATCGCTTCTGAGCACTTGCGCCAACAACTGTTTGTTGTTGGCCAACCCCAGACACACCGTGCGGTCCAATCCGTCGGCCAATGCCATGGCTGCCAATTCACGCGTGGGCGCGTGAGCAATCAACTTGCCCAGCATGGAGTCGTAAAACGGGCTGACTGCCATGCCGCTGACCAACGCGGCGTCGCAGCGCAAGCCCGCAGGCGCTTGCCAGCAAACCAGCGTGCCGCTTTGTGGCATGTGGTTTTGCTTCGGGTCTTCTGCACACAAACGTGCTTCGATGGCATGGCCCCCACTTTCAAAACGTCGCAACACATCGTCTTGCTGCAAGGTCAGCACTTCGCCCATGGCCAAGCGAAATTGCCAAGCCACCAAGTCTTCGCCTGTCAACGCCTCGGTCACCGGGTGTTCGACTTGCAAGCGCGTGTTCATCTCCATGAAATAAAACGCGTGTGGCTGGTCGGGGCTGGTGTCGAGCAAAAATTCGACAGTGCCTGCCCCTTGGTAGCCCACTGCACGTGCCACTTTCACCGCGGCTTCGCCCAGTTGTCTGCGCAAGGCGGGATCCACCGCAGGCGAGGGCGCTTCTTCGATCAGCTTTTGGTGGCGGCGTTGAACGGTGCAATCGCGTTCTCCCAAATGGATGACGTGGCCATGGGCATCGGCCAGCAATTGCACTTCCACATGCCTGGGTTGAAGCAAGGCGCGTTCAAGCAACAAGCGGCCATCGCCAAAGGCGGCCAGTGCTTCTTGGCTGGCGCTTTGTAAAGCGGATGACAGCGCGCTTGCTTCCCTCACCAAACGCATGCCACGGCCACCGCCACCGGCGCTGGCCTTGACCATCAACGGAAAACCCAATGCCTGTGCTTCTTGCGCAAGCGCTGACAGATCGGTGCTGGCTTCACGCGTGCCCGGCAACACCGGCACACCGGCGTCTTGCATGTGTCGGCGTGCTTGCGCTTTGTCGCCCATGGCGCGCATCGCCGAGGGAGGAGGCCCTGTCCACACCAACCCTGCGTCTGACACGGCTTGCGCAAAGTCGGCGTTCTCTGACAAAAAACCATAGCCGGGGTGCACGGCATCGGCGCCGCTGTCTTTGGCGGCTTGCAGCAATTTCGGGATGGACAGGTAGCTGTCGACCGCTTGCTCGCCGCCAATCGCCATGGCGCTGTCGCAAGTCCGTGTGTGCGGTGAATCGCGGTCTGCATCCGAATACACCGCCACGGTTTGCAAGCCCATGGCATGCGCACTGCGAGCGACCCGCGCCACGATCTCGCCCCGGTTGGCAATCAGCACGCGATCAAACCGTCTGGGCAAGCGGGTCATGGGCGGGTCCAATCAGGGGAACGTTTGGCTTGTCGTGCGGCCAAACCTTCTGCTGCCGTGCCGCTCCTCAGGCTGGCGGCAAATTGCTGGGCAGCAAAGTCCAAAGTGCTGTTGAGCGAATCAGCGGCTTGACCTTTGCGCAACAGTTGCACCGTTGCCCGCAACGCGGCGGGTTCTGCTCGCTGCCAGTGGGCTTGCCATGCTTGCAAGCCGGTGTCCACGTCTTGCAACAGTTCATCGATCAACCCATGTTCAAAAGCTTGCAAAGCATTCAAGCGCTGTGTTTGCACCATCAATTGCATGCTGCGCGATGTGCCCAAGCGCCTTTGCAAGAATGGCGCAATTTGCGCGGGTGGCAAGCCCAAGCTCAATTCCGGCGTGCCAAAGCTGGCGGTGTGGTCGGCCAACACCCAGTCGCAAACCGCTGCCAACCCGCAACCACCGCCCATGGCCGCGCCTTGCACCACGGCCAATGTCATCACGTCGCTGCGCTGCAGTTGTTGCAGCAAGAGACCGAACGCGCGGTTGGCTGTGGCAATCGGGTCGATGCCTTGAGACGGGGCGGGCGTGGCCATCATGTCTTGAAAACTGCTGAAGTCACCACCCGCACAAAAATGGCCATCTGCACCCCGCAACACCAACGCGCGAACAGTGGTGTCGGAGGCCATGCTGTGCACCGTGGTGTGAATGGTTTGCACCATGTCAGCGGTCAATGCGTTGCGGGTTGCCGGTGCGTCCAGCCAGAGGGTCCAGTGGGTGGGGTGTTTGTCGACGCGGATCATGGCAGGTTCAGCGTTGGGCAGGCAAGGTGTGCATGTGTTTGCTGATGATGCCCAGCATCACTTCATCGGCACCGCCACCGATGGAGGCCAATCTGCCATCGCGGTACAAACGTGACACTGGGTTGTCCCAGGTATAGCCCATGCCACCCCAATATTGCAAACAAGCATCTGGCACGCTGCGCAGCAAACGGCCTGCTTTGAGTTTGGCCATGGAAGCCCATTCGGTCACGTCTTTGCCTTCGATGTAATGCTGGGTCGCCAAATAGGTCAGGGCACGCAGACATTCGACCTCGGTTTTCAGTTCAGCCAAAGTGAAATGCACCACTTGGTTGTCCAGTACCGGTTTGCCAAAGGCTTGTCTTTCGCGTGTGTAGTCGATGGTTTGGTCGATGCAGTTCATCAACATTTGGATCGCATTGGCAGCGGCCCACAAGCGCTCCTCTTGAAATTGCATCATTTGGTAAGTAAAGCCCATGCCTTCCTCGCCAATGCGGTTGCGTTGCGGCACCCTCACATCGTCGAAATGGATGACGCCTGTGTCGCTGGCCATCATGCCGATCTTGCGAATTTTTTTGGCGCGGGTGATGCCCGGTGTGTTCATCGGGACGATGATCAGGCTTTTGTTTTTGTGCGCCGAACCCTCGCTGGTGTTGGCAAGCAAACACATCCAATCGGCTTGCAAACTGTTGGTGATCCACATCTTGCCGCCGTTGATGATGTAGTCGTCGCCGTCTTTGCGAGCCGTGGTTTTGATGGCTGACACATCAGAGCCGGCATGTGGCTCTGACACGCCGATGCATGCCACGGCTTTGCCGCTGATGGCGGGTGCCAGAAATTCTTCGCACAACGCGGCTGACCCAAACCGAGCCAACGCGGGTGTGGCCATGTCGGTTTGCACACCGATGGCCATGGGCAACGCGCCACAACCCATGTGACCCAAGGCCTCGGCCATGACCACGCTGTACGAATAGTCGAGCCCACTGCCACCGTAGGCTTCGGGTTTGGTCAGCCCCAAATAACCCAATGCACCCAGTTTGGCAAACACCTCATGCGCGGGGAAGATTTCAGCGGCTTCCCATTCGTCCACATGCGGGTTGATTTCGTCATCGATGAAGCGCTTGAGGTTGCGCTTGAGCTCTTCGTGTTCATGGGTGAATTGCATGGGGACTCCGACAAAACTTTCAAGTGCGGGACACGCCGTATTGCATGGGGCGCAGCGTGCGTTGCTCGGCTTGCTTGCACAGCGACAGTGTGAGCGACAGCACCTGTCGGGTGTCGCGCGGGTCGATGACGGCATCGTCCAACAACAGACCCGAGGTGTAGAAAGCGCTCATTTGCCGCTCAAAGGTGTTGACGATGGTTTGTTTCAGCGCGTCGCGTTTCTGTGTGTCGAGCGCCGTGCCCTTGCGCGCAGCGGCTTCTTCCATGACGATGCCCATGGTGTCAGCGGCTTGTTGTGGTCCCATCACCGCCGTGCGCGCGTTGGGCCAACTGAACACAAACCTCGGACCAAATGCGCGGCCACACATGCCATAGTTGCCCGCGCCAAACGACGCACCGCAAACCACGGTGATTTGCGCGACACGCGCATTGGACAAGGCTTGTATTTGTTTGGAGCCGTGCTTGATCATGCCTGCATGCTCGGCCTCTTTTCCCACCATGAAGCCCGTGGTGTTGTGCAGCCAAACCAAGGGGACACCGGTTTGGTCACAGGTTTGAATGAAATGCGTGATCTTGTTGCTGCCCGCCGGGTCCAGCGGCCCGTTGTTGCTGATGATGCCCACGCGGTGGCCGCCAATCGATGCTTGAACGCAGACACTGGCTGGACCGAAATCGGGTTTGAACGCCAAAAAATGCGAGCCATCGACAAGGTGTTCGATCACACGCAACATGTCGACCGGGCGTTTGGGGTCGGCAGAGAAAAAGTCCAACAAACCGTCTGAAGGCAAAGTGGGCGCGGTGCCTTGTGGCCAAGGGTTGTGTGGGCTGGGTTGCCAACCCCAATGAGCCACCACTTGGCGCGCGATACCGAGGGCATGCGCGTCGTCTTCGGCCACATGTTCCACCAGACCGGACACGCTCGCGTGCATGTCGGTGCCACCCAAGGTTTCGTCGTCTGCGATTTCACCGGTGGCCGCTTTGAGCAACGGCGGGCCCGCCAAAAACGCACGGCCTCTGCCGCGCACCATGATCACCTGATCTGCCAAACCGGTCATGTACGCGCCACCTGCGGTGGATGAGCCATGCACCACTGACAGCACCGGAATGCCTGCCGCAGACAAACGCGCGAGGCCATGAAAATTGCCCCCGCCCAACACAAATTGTTCGACCTTGTATTTCAACAAATTGGCACCGGCCGATTCGACCAAATGCACAAAAGGCAATTTGTTTTGCAGTGCAATCGCTTGGGCGCGTTGGAATTTTTCGATGCCCAGCGCTTGCAACGCACCTGCATCAATGCCTGAATCGTCAGCGACCAACATCACCCAAGTGCCTGACACCATGCCAATGCCGACAATCGCCCCGCCGCCAGGCACCGATAACGCGGGGTCAGGCAAATCTTGCAACCAGCCTGCCAAGGTCGAGAGTTCCAACCAAGGGGTGCCGGGGTCAAGCAAGCGCGCAACCCGCTCGCGTGGCAGCAACTGTCCACGCTGGGTGAACAAGGGCTCGGCTTGTGCGCTTCGCTCGCGTGTACGCGCTTCAATTTGACGCAATTCAGCGATCAAACCCAATTGGTATTCTCGGGGCGAGAGCGACGCGCTCATGCAACATCCTTGTTCAACACCTGGGGTGTTTGGGCCAAATGAAAACCATTGAATGCCAGGTTGGTTTTGCCTGTGCCCACTTGCGGCCAAATCCGTTTGGCGTTTGGCGCGGCGCCGTCCACGCGCAAACAAGCGCCAGAGATGAACGCGGCTGCGGGAGACAACAAAAACACAATGGCCGCGGCCACTTCGCTTTCGGTACCGATGCGCTGCAATGGCACCAAGCGGTGCATGTTTTGAATCATGTCGGCCATCTCGGGCGGGTAGTTGTCCATGCCACTGGAAGCGATCCAACCGGGCGCGATGGCGTTGCAGCGCACCGGTCCCCATTCCAGCGCGGCGGTCTCGGTGAAATTGAGCATGCCAGCGCGCGCCGCGCCAGAGTGACCCATGCCGGGCATGCCCAGCCACATGTCGGCGATCACATTCACGATCGCGCCACCTTGCGCTTGCATCCATTGCGTGTAGCACTCGCGTGCCATCAAAAAACCGCCGGTGAGGTTGGTGCGCACCACCGCGTCCCAACCTTTGGCCTTGATGTGTGCCAGCGGCGAAGCGAATTGGCCACCCGCGTTGTTCACCAAACCATCGATGCGGCCATGGGTTTGCAAAATCTGTGTGATGGTGGGTTTGACCTGGTCTTCTTCGCGGATGTCACACACATGGGCAGAGGCCATGCCACCGACGTCCTGGATTTCTTGGGTCACGCGTTCGAGTTTGGCGGGGTTTCTGCCAACCAACGCCACACGCGCGCCCAACGCAGACAATTCGTGAGCGGTGCAGCGGCCAATGCCAGAACCGCCGCCGGTCACGACAACCACTTGCTCGTTGAACAGGCCAGCACGAAAAATAGATTGGTAGGTCATGCGACATTCATCGTAGTCGAGGAAAGCTGACAAGTTGTCAGTTTATTCAAGCAAGCACTTGCTTTGTCACTTTAGGCTGTTGATAATCAAGCGTCAATTCAGGGCTTACCCTTGAAGCCATCCACACACAGGAGAAATTCATGTCCCACGCCATGGTGTTTGATGCGGTTCGCACACCGCGCGGAAAAGGCAAACGCGACGGCAGTTTGCATTCGGTCAAGCCTGTCGATTTGTTGGGCGGTTTGCTCAACCAGTTGCAAGCACGGCATGATTTTGACACTGCCGAAGTCGATGATGTGGTGATGGGTTGCGTCAGCCCTGTGGGCGAACAGGGTTCTGTGTTGCCCAAAACCGCGTTGCTCAAAGCGGGTTGGGATGTGCGCGTGTCCGGCGTGCAAATCAACCGTTTTTGTGCTTCAGGCTTGGAAGCGGTGAACCTTGCCGCACAAAAAGTTGCCAGTGGTTGGGAAGATTTGGTGATTGCCGGTGGGGTCGAAAGCATGTCGCGTGTGCCCATGGGTTCTGACGGTGGCGCTTGGGCGCAAGACCCGGCCACCAATGCTGCCACGGGGTTCACGCCGCAAGGCATCGGTGCTGATTTGATCGCCACCATGTCGGGTTGGGACCGCGAGGCGGTCGATCAATTTGCCTTGACCTCTCAACAACGTGCTGCCGCCGCGCAAGCTCAAGGCCTGTTCGATCGATCGGTGTTGCCGGTCTTGGACGACATCGGCATGCCGGTGTTAGAGCGGGACGAATTCATCAAACCGCGCACCACGTTGGAGGGATTGGCTTCGTTGAAAGCCAGTTTCGCCGAGTTGGGAAAAATGGGTTTTGACGCGGTCGCCCTGGCACGTTACCCGCAAGTGGAGCGCATCAACCATGTGCACACCGCAGGCAATTCATCTGGCATCGTCGATGGCGCAGCGGCTGTCATCATCGGCAGTGAAGCCAAAGGCAAAGCGCTCGGGCTGACACCACGAGGCCGCATCGTGGCCACGGCTTTGTCCGGTGCTGACCCGACCATCATGTTGACCGGTCCCATGCCTGCGGCGCGCAAAGTGTTGGCCAAAGCCGGTTTGACCATTGATGACATCGATTTGTTTGAAGTCAACGAAGCGTTTGCAGCCGTGCCCATGCGTTTCATGCACGAGTTGCATGTGCCGCATGAAAAAGTCAATGTGAATGGTGGCTCCATCGCTTTGGGACATCCCTTGGGGGCAACCGGTGCCATGTTGGTAGGCACCTTGTTGGATGAGTTAGAGCGTAGAAAGCTCAAACGCGGACTGATCACCTTGTGTGTCGGTGGTGGCATGGGCATTGCAACCATCATCGAGCGGGTGTGACCATGGCTTTTTCTACATTGCGTCTTGCATTGGCGGATGACGGCATCGCCCATGTGGTGTTTGATGAACCCGGTTCACCGGTCAACACCATGAAACCCGAATGGCATGCGGACATGCTGGCATTGGCGGATCAGTTGCACGCCGTTCAAGAGCGCATCAAAGGGGTCATCTTCTCGTCCGCGAAAACCACGTTCTTTGCAGGCGCCGACCTCAAAGGCGTGCAACATTTGAAGCCAGAAGATTCAGCGGCAGCATTTGAATCGTTAGAGAAACTCAAGCGGGCGTTTCGTCGCATCGAAACCCTCGGCAAGCCCGTGGTGGCGTTGTTGGAGGGCGCTGCTTTGGGCGGTGGTTGGGAATTGGCGTTGGTCGCCCATGCACGGTTGGCATTGAACCAACCCCACATCAAATTTGGCTTGCCCGAGGTGTCACTGGGCTTGATTCCCGGCGCCACTGGCATCACCAAAATGACCCGATTGCTCGGCCTCATGGGTGCACAACCCTATTTGATGGAAGGCCGTTTGTTCTCGCCGCACAAGGCGCTTGAATTGGGTCTGGTGCAAGGTTTGGCATCGAACAGACATGAACTCGATGCCATGGCGATGGACTTCATACACCAACATCCGCAAGCGGTTCAACCGTGGGATGTCAAAGGCTACAAAATGCCCGGCGGCAGCGTGAACAGCCCCGCTGTTGCATCTGGTCTGGCAGTCGCGCCCGCCATGTTGTTCAACAAGGCGCACGGTTTGTACCCGGCAGCGCAAGCCATTTTGGAAACCATGGTCGAAGGCGCGCAGGTGGACTACGACACCGCCACCCGCATCGAGTCGCGCAAGCTCGCTCGCGTGATGGTGGGGCAAACCACCAAAAACATGGTCAATGCCTTTTTCTTCAACATGAACGCGATCAAGTCAGGCAAATCGCGGCCGCCAGGGTTTGAACCATGGAAGCCTGTTCGTGTGGGCATCTTGGGCGCAGGCATGATGGGTGCGGGCATCGCCCATGCCAATGCCTCGCGCGGCATCGCCTGTGTGTTGAAAGATGTGAGTTTGGAAAAAGCCCAGCAGGGTCGCCACTACACGCAAAAGCTGACCGACAAGCTGGTGCAATCCAACCGCATGCAAGCCAGTGCACAACTCAAAACCATGGCATTGATTCAAGCCACGGACAACACCGAGGACTTGAAAGCCTGTGACTTGATCATTGAGGCTGTGTTTGAAAACCGGGGGTTGAAAGCGCAAGTCACGCAAGAAGCTGAACCCATGTTGGCGTCCGATGGCATATTTGCGTCCAACACATCTACCTTGCCAATCACTGGCTTGGCCTCGGCCAGTGCCCGGCCTGAAAAGTTTGTGGGTCTGCATTTTTTTTCGCCGGTCGACAAGATGAAATTGGTCGAGATCATCAAAGGCAAATTGACCAGCGATGAAACACTGGCGCGTGCCTACGACTACGTGTTGGCGATTGGCAAAACGCCGATCGTCGTGAATGATTCGCGCGGGTTCTTCACCAGTCGCGTGTTTGGCACTTTCGTGATGGAAGGTGCGGCTTTGTTGGCCGAAGGTGTGCCGGCCCCTTTGATCGAGCATGCCGCTGTCATGGCAGGCATGCCTGTTGGGCCGTTGGAGGTGTTGGACGCCACCGCTTTGTCTTTGTCGGTGCATGTGTTGGACCAGACGCGGCATGATTTCTCCGCAGAAGGTCGCAGTTATGCAGCCACGACCGGTGAGTTGTTGGTCGAGCGCATGGTCAAAGAATTTGGCCGACATGGCCGCGCGGCAGGCGCAGGTTTTTACGATTACCCAGCCGACGGGCCCAAACGCTTGTGGGCCGGTCTGAAGTCGCACTTTGAAAAACCGTTCGCAGGTGACCCTTTGGCAGCGCAAGAAGCGATCAAGCAGCGGTTGCTGTACCGTCAAGCGATTGAGACCGCGCGCTGTTTGCAAGAAGGTGTGCTGATGTCCAGCCACGATGCCAACATTGGTTCGATTTTCGGCATTGGTTTTCCCGCGTGGACAGGTGGTGCGTTGCAGTTCGTGTATTCCGAGGGGCTGGACCGTTTCATTGCCAACAGCAAATGGTTGGCGACGCAACATGGTGATGGGTTTGTGTTGTCTGAGGCGGTGGTGAAGACGTTGCGGGGTTATCAGTCAGCGGGTTGAGGCATGGTTGAGGCATGCTTGAGGGGTTCGCGACATGGCGGCTCGGTCGCCGCTCACTGCAGCAAAGCTGCAATGCTCGCGTCGGCCCGACCGCCATGTCGCCATCCACGCAAGCTTTTTTTCAAGCAAGTTGCCATGTTCGCGATGGCCCGACCGCCATGGCACCATCATCACCAAAACTGACAAACATCAAACCAGCGTCCTTTGCGCTTCACTCTAATGCTTGATAAACCAACTGCTTGACCATGCGTCGGTAATACTGACGTTGCGGCCCAGGGGTTTGCGCCATCAACAAACCGATCAACTGCTCTTTGGGGTCGATCCAAAAAAACGTGCCGCCAGCGCCCGCCCATGCATAGTCGCCTTCAGAGCCAGGCACACTCGCCATGCCTTGACCTTGCCTGACCATGAACCCCAAGCCGAAGGTATAGCCTTGCACGCCCATCAACAACTCACCGGGTTGCAAGGGTGTGGCGACTTTGGGTCCCAAGTGGTCAGAGGTCATCAATGCCACCGTGGTACGGCTCAAATAACGTTTGCCGTCGAGCGTGCCGCCGTTGAGCAGCATCTGACAAAAGCGCACATAGTCATCGGCGGTGGTGGCCAAACCTGCGCCACCCGACTCGTTACCTTGCGCTTGGGTCAGGTCGAGCATGGGGGGAAACGGTTTTTGTGTCAGCGGATCTCTGTTCAGCGGTTCGGCGATCCGGTGCACTTTGTTGGCGGGCACGACAAACGAGGTGTCTTTCATGCCCAATGGTTTGATGAGGCGCTCTTCGAGCATCACGCCCAGCGGTTTTTTGCCCACCACTTCCAACACGCGCCCCAGCATGTCGGTGGACAAGCTGTATTCCCAGGTACTGCCGGGTTGCCATTGAAGTGGTGCTTTGGCGAAGGCTTCGATTTGTTGGGCCGGGCTGAGGGTGATCCATTTCGCGCCGATGTCATTGGAGAACAAGCCCGCATCGATGTACGCCTGTTTCATGGCGGGTGAGCGTGTGAATTCGGCGTAGGTCAGACCCGAGGTGTGTCGCAACAAATCATGCACCGTGGTGCCGCGCAGCGCAGGCACGCTGGGGCTGTTCGGATTCAAAGGGTCGGCCAACACGGTTTGCTTGGCGAGTGCTGGCAAGAACTTGGCCACGGGGTCGGCCAATTGCAATCGGCCTTCTTCCACCATCATCATCGCAAGCACAGACACCATCGGTTTGGTCATGGAATAAGCGCGAAAAATCGCATCGTGCTTCACACCAATGTCGTCGCTGAACACCACCGCACCTTTGCGAATCACCATCACCACGGCGCCGGGCATTTGTTGGTTGTCAATTTCTTTTTGGATGACAGGACGGATGCGCTGGAGTCGTTCGGCGGACAAACCCATGGCAGCAGGTGATGCGGTGGGCAAATCTGCCCAGGCCGTGGTCAAGTTGGCGAGGGTGAGCAATGCAGCAGCGAGCGCGTGGCGGCGAGAAATACAACGGGTCATGATGAAACCTTAAAGTGAAGTCAGCGTGGTTGAACCGCTTGGCGCAATACAGCCGCGTAGCCGGGTGAGATTTCCATGTGTGAGGCCAGTCCGCGTGCCACCAACAACCGGTGGGCGGCGGGCAACTTCCAGCACGGCACAAACGCATACAAATGGTGTTCGAGGTGGTAATTCACCCAATAGGGCGCCACAAACAAACGCTCCCATGCGTTCGCTAGCGTGGTGCGCGTGTTGCGCAACCGGTCGTATCTGTCACCGGTCACAGCATGCTCTGCGATATTGCGAACGCGGCTAAAGAGTTGAAACCATGTGAGCAAAGGCAAAGCCCACATCCAGACATACAACATGGGTTGGTCCAGCCCCCACAACAGGGCGAACAGACAGAGATTGGACACAACAAAGGCGCGTTCGTGTTGCATCAAGCGTGCGATGCGTTGCCAGACGGAACCTTCTTTTCCCATGCCTGCGCGACATTGAGCGATGCGTTGTTTGATGCCGGTTTGGCCACTCAGGTCACGCCAGATTTTGCGTCTGAGTCCAGCCGAGGTGATGGGAAAGGGCGCAGACAGCACCAGATCGGGGTCATCGTCTTGTTGGGTGTGGCGATGGTGTGTCAAGTGATAGGGTCGGTAGTCGTACAGGTGCGAACCCACCGCGCCGCCTGCCAACCAATGCCCGACAGCGTCGTTCCATGCAGAGTGGCGCATCAGCACCCGGTGTGCGGCATCGTGCATCAAAATACTCAAGCCCAATTGCCGACCGCCAATCAACGCACTGCACACCACCCATGTCAGTGGATTCGTCCAAGTGGCAAACACCCACATGCACAAACCCACCATCACCCAAGCGTGCAACACCAACAGCAAACCCACCGCGTTGGAGCGTTCGCGCAAGCCTTGGTCTTCGTGTGCGCTCAGCGTGCAATCTTCACGGCGCTCAATGTCTTGTTCAATCACCGAATCAGTCAGGGATGGCGTGGTGTGCATGGGTGCGACAGAGGCGGTCAAAAGCCCGTGCTGATTTGGCCCATGCGCTGGGCAATGGCCTGAAACTGCGTCACGGTTTCTTCGATGATGGCTTGCACTGTTTTCACCTCGTGTATCAAACCTGCGGATTGCCCGGCCAGTGCGGGCGCGGCATTCATGTCACCCCCGAAATATACCTGTTGAATGCCTGCAAACGCCGTGGGCTCCATCAGGCCTGCTTCATGTATTTTGGCGGTGAAATCCGCTTTCAATGCACGGATGCATGGTGACGATTTGGTGTTGAGCATGTAGGTGCCTGTCGCTGCCGCCTGCACGATGGCTTGCTTGTAATTGGGGTGTACCGGGCTCTCCACACTGGCGACAAAGCGTGTGCCCATTTGCACGGCTTCGGCACCGAGCGCAAACGCGGCGGCCATGCCGCGCCCATCGACGATGCCACCCGCAGCCACCATGGGAATGTCTGTTTTTTCTCGAATGGCTTGAAGCAAGACCAGTGTGCTGACTTCTTCTGGGTTTTTAAAACCACCGCCTTCCGCGCCTTCCACCACCAAACCGTCCACGCCTGCGTCAACGCATTTAAGAGCTGCGTCCAATGTGGGAACCGCGTGATACACCGTGATGCCTGCTGCTTTGAGCGGCGCCATGAATTTGGCCGGACTGCCAGCCGAGGTCGTGACAAAACGGATGCCGCTGTCGCACACATACCGCAGCATGGCTTCGTCTTTCAAAAACCGGATCGGCAAATTCACGCCAAACGGCAAGCCGCTGTCCAGCATGGTTTGAATCTCGCGTTGGCAATTGGCGGTTTCGCCAGACGAGGTTTCGATGATGCCCAGTCCCCCGGCGCGCGACACAGCCGAAGCGAGCGGGCTTCGTGCAATCCAGCCCATGGGCGCTTGGATGATGGGGAAGCGTGCCCCGGTGTGAGCCAGTACGCGGTTCATGGATGTGCCCCTGCAGCGCTGTCCGCGTGTTCGACACGGCCATCGGCATGTTTGGCAAAACGCCCAGCGTCTCGCGGATGGACCGGGTCGCTGGCAGCCCAAGGCCAACCACCAAATTCGGTACGCCTGTAGTCGGCGAACGCCTGATGGATTTCAGCTTGTGTGTTCATGACAAATGGACCGTACTGGGCCACGGGTTCGCCAATCGGTCTGGCTTGCAACATCAACCATTCACTGTCTTGGTCGCCGTTGACCAATGCCACATCGGCTTGGGTGTTGACTTGCGCCACATGCCTGTTGGCTAGGGGGTGTCCATCCAAGGTGAGGCCGTTGCCTGAAAACACATACAACTGTCGGCGTGTTTGCGCGTGTTTGGCGCGAGGCAGTGTCCACTGCGCACCTGCTTGCATGCGCACTGTGAAGATGGCGAGGTCAGCGTCCGCATGGCTTGCCCACGAATCGGGCGGGGGCGGCAGACCGCGCGCGTTTTCAAGTTCACCAGCAACCACCACGACATCGGTACGGCGTCCTTGTGCATCGACATGGTGAACCTTTTGGATCTGCTCGTTCCACAGCATGGTGAAGTGGGGTTCGGCCATTTTTTTGCTGGCAGGCAAATTCAGCCAAATTTGGAACAACTCGCAAGGGTTGGGCGCGTCAGTAAGGCGCAGCGGAAACATTTCGCAGTGAACGATGCCTTTGCCAGCGGTCAGCCATTGCACATCGCCGGGACCAAAGCGCGCGGTTGCGCCCAGTGAGTCAGAGTGGTCGATGTGGCCTTGCCGAACGATGGTGACCGTTTCAAAGCCACGGTGCGGGTGCGACGGAAAGCCCGGAATGGTTTGGCCGTGGTACATGCTCCAACCGTCTTTGTTGGAGAAATCGCTACCGATTTGCCGGCCATGCAATGGCACGGTCGGCCCCATCTGCGCGTTGCCCTTGGGGTAGTGGTCAACATGGTGCACACAAAACAAAAAAGGATCGATCGTCTGCCAAGGAAAAGACAGTGGCGCGACTTCAAGCAGAGGGGTGTTTTTCATGGTGCCCCGAGGTTATCAGACCTTGATACGTTGCATTAAATATACAAAATCAACAAAATTGTAAAAATATTTAACTAAATAAATAAAATAATCTACACAAAACAGTTAATAATATACCGGTATCTGAATAAATTTAAATCATAAATGTTCAATTCCAAGCAACAAGGGGGGTCCATTGGAAGACGTAGAAAAAAACCAAGATGAATGGTGGCGTTTGGTCATCAGCCTGGCTGAATTGCACCAGTGGGAATTGGAAAACCACCCTTTGCTGGAAACACTGACCGGCAGGCACTTGTATTACAGACTGGCCCAGGAGTCGGTCAAAAACGAGCATGTGTTGACCCGCGCGCTGAAAGATGTCTTTGGCGGCATGCATTTCACCGAGAAAGCATTGCGCACACGCATGCGCCAAATGGAGCGAGAGGGTTTGATCAAAGCCGTGCCGCGACCCGATGACGCCCGCTCAAAGCAGTTGATCCCCACCGAAAAATTCAACGCGTTGATGTACCAACATGCCGAACAGGTCAAAAAAATTTTCGACAAACATTTTTTGTTGATCGAAAAATAACGGCTTAGCCCTTCGACACCAACGTATTCAAGGGTCTTCACATGGAAGAAAAGTTTCACAGCATTGAAGCATGACAAACCGTGTTTTTCCATTCCTCAACCGGCGAAACAAATATTTCCAAGACGCGCAGGCTGAAATGACCAAGGCGCAAGAGGACTTGAGCAGCCAAACCGAGCAACTCAAAGACCGCAGTCAGGTGTTGGAGCACACCGAATTGACCGCACCGATGGATGCCGTGGTGAACAACATCCGCATCAACACATTGGGCGGTGTGGTGCGCTCGGGCGAGGTGGTGATGGAGTTGATGCCGGCAGGTGATAACTTGATCGTCGAAGCCAAAATTTCACCTGTGGACATCGCGTTTGTGGCGATCGGACAATTCACCACCATCAAACTCGACGCCTATGACTCCGCCATACACGGCTCGATGCGTGGCGAAGTCAGTTACATCAGCCCGGATGTGCTGGTGGAAGAAACCAAGCAAGGCACGGTCAGTCACTTTCGTGTGCGCGTGAAAGTGACAGGCAAAGAGTTCAAAGGACCCAAGGCAGATGCGATCCGATTACGCGCGGGTTTGACGGCCACGGTGGAAATCAAAGCGCAGGACCGCACGGTGCTGAGTTACCTGACCAAACCCATCACCAAAACCCTCAGCCAGTCCATGGGAGAACGCTGAGAGCGTCACAGCCTGACTTAGCGTTGCATCACGGGGGGTGGTGGTCGATTCGGTTGCCGCTCAGGCGCCGGGCGTGCTGGCGCAGGGGTCTGTACCCGGTTAACAGGGTTGTCCAAAGATGCCTGGCGATTGGTGTTGATGCCAGCCAATTGCTGCGGCGTGAGCAACGTGACCAATTGGTTCAACTGTGAAGGCGTGAATTGCGCGACTTGTTCTGGCGTGAAAGATTGCAACTGCTTGTTGCTCATGGACCAGAGCAAGCGAGGCTGAATCGCGGTCAATTGCAGCGGCGTGAGCGATTGCAATTGGTTGCCAGACAAGCCCTCTAGCTGCGCTGGACTGATATTGCCCACTTGAATGATGGTCAGTGACTGAATTTGCGGGGTGTCCATGGCGGCAATCGCTTGCGGCGAAACCGCTGCCCATTGGTTCAGGCTGAGGGCTTGCAACAACGCAGGCGATATGTTGCTGAAAAATCCCGGGGTCATTGCGTTGACTTGGATGGGCGTCAAGCTGCGAATCTGGTCAGGCGAAAAGCTCGCAAGTTGGGTCGGTGTGAACGCTGCAATTTGAATTTCAGTCAATGCTTGCAACGGTGCAGGCTTCAAGCTGCTCAGTTGCGCTGGCGTGAGCGCAGCCAATTGCACACCCGACAACGATTGCAATTGTTCTGCAAGCAAGGCGTTGATCAGCTTCGGGTTGACCAATGACAGTTGTGCAGGTTGCAATTGCTTGACTTGCTCCGGTGTCAGCGCTTTCCATTGCGATTCACTCAATTGATTGAGCTGTGCAGGCGAGAGAGACGCCACTTGCGAAGCGTTGAGTTTTTGCAGTTGTGTCGCGTTCCAGGCAGCCAGTTGTTGCGGATTGAGTGCTTGCAATTGCAGTGGCGAAAGCGCGGTCAATTGCTCTTTGTCCAGGGCGTTGGCTTGCGTGGCATTGAGCAAGCGCAATTGCTCGGGCGTCAATTTGGCCAGCACGGTGGTGGGGATGGCCTGCACTTGTGCAGGGGTCAATACTTGCCATTGCAAAGGGGTCATGACACTCAGTTGATTCGGGCTCAGGTTTTTCAATACCGCCGGGTCAAGCGATTTCCACACCTCGGGTGAAATGGCATTCAACTGCTCTGTGTTGAGCAACTGCCATTGGGTCACTGACAGGCTGCTGAGTTGTGTGTTGTTCAAGCCGCTGATTTGTTGTGTTGTGAGCAAACGCAACTGCGCGGGAAGCAGCAAAGTGATTCTTTGTGGTGTGAATTGATCGACGGCCAATTGCTGAAAATCTTTGTCGATCACCAAATCAGCCGCAGATTTGGGTTTGGCCAACAACAACGGGTTGGTGAACGCCTGCAATTGGTTGGGTTGCAATTCGTTCAATTGCTCGGGCAACAAAATTTGTTGTTGCCTGGCGGAGAAAGCGGCCAATTGGGCAGGTTGCAATTGCGCCAATTGGTTGGCTGACAATGCATTCAACTGTGCCGCTGACAGCCAACTCCATTGCTGTGGCTGCAGTGCTTTGAGTTGCGCCGGTTGCAGGCTGCGGATGTGTTCCGGTGTCCATTCGCGCCATTGCTGTTTGTTGAGTTGCACCAGCAACTCTGGGGCCATGGCAACGATTTGTGTCGGCGTGAACGATTGAACTTGCAGGGGGGTGAGTTTGACCGCGTCTGACGCTTGCAACAGGCGAATTTGCGCAGGCGTCAGAGCTTGTAACTGCTCTGGTGTCAAAGATTTCAATACCGTGCGAAGGGTCACATCGTTCAATGTGGCAATTTGCGTTGGCAACAACAAGCGTTGCTGATCAATGCTTAATTTTTGCAGTGGTGTTTGCGGCAAGGCTTGAAGTTGGGTGCTGTTCAGCGCTTGCAATTGTTCTTTGCTGAACTCGGGCAACTGGGCCTTGAGCAAATACTGAATTTGCTCTGGGGTCAAACCTGCCAATTGCTGGGCAGACATGCAGTCGGCTTTTTTCTTGACCAAGTCCTTGAAGACGCTCAAAGGCAAATCGGCCATTTGTGAAGGCTTGAGCGACTTGAGTTGGTTGCAGGTCAAGCAGCCCAGTTGGTTTTTGTTCAATGCCAAAAACACATCGGTGGACAGGTTGACCAATTGCGTGGAGGTCAGCGACTGCAATTGGGTGTCGCGCATTTTTGCGAATGCAGTGGCGGGTGCCGCGCGAAGCTGTACCGGTGTCAACGACGCAATTTGGTTTTCGGTCAGGCTTGACCATTGCGACGGTGACAGTGCAGACAACTGGCTGTCGCTGAACCCACGCAGTTGTTCGGTTGACAACGCGCTGAGTTGATTGGCCGACAGCACTTGCAGTTGGCTGCTGCTCAGGTTGGCCAGTTGGTTTGATGTCAGACTTTTGAGTTGTGTTTGGCTGACCGCCACCATTTTTTCAGGTGGCAAAGAGGCGATTTGACCCGGATTCAGATGCTGTACACCTTTGATGTCGGCCAAGCTGAGTTGGTTGCGGATGGTGGATTCAAAATTACCGTACTGGTCAGGCTTGAGACTGTTGCTTTGCGTGCTTTGAAAACTGATCACATCGGCACTGCGTTTGTCTGAAAGGGCGGTGCCAGTGGTTTTGGCTTCAGTGCTCAATGATTTGTTCAGTGGCAATGTGGCCAAGGCTTGCAACTGGGCATCGGTCATGGCCGAGAACTGCGAGTTGGACAGTGCCAGCAATTGTTGGCTGGACAAGTTTTGCAATTGCGAAGACGTCAACCCTTGGATTTGTGTGGAAGACAAGTTGGCAATCTGTGAGGTGCTCAGTTGTGCAATTTGCGACAAGCCCATTGAACCAATTTGAGACGCGCTCAAGCCGCTGAGTTGTGTGGTGCTGAGCGACTGCACATAGCTGGTCGGCAAGCCTGCAATTTGTGCGTTGGTCAAGTTGCCGATTTGCGTCGCAGACAAATTGCTGAAATTGGCCAAGGGAATGGCATTGAGCTGGGTGGTGCTCATGCTTTGCAATTGGCTCGCCGTGAGTTGTTGCAATTGGGCAGGCGTGAATTGGGCGATGGAAGCCGCGGTGATCACGGGCATTTGGGCGCTGGTGATCGTCAATGGCGAGGCGCTGACGTCCGGATAGTTGACCGCATAGTTTTTGGTGGCGGTGGTGGTGCCTGCGAAGGTGTAATTGCTGGCATCTGCACCGCTCAGCGTGCTGGCCGCCGTTTGGGTGTAGGTGTCAATCACCGGATAACCATTGAGCGTGCCAGAGGTATTGACGTTCACAGTGCCACTGACCTGGTCGTTTGTGATTTTGTTGGACAAAGTCAATGTGCCGGGAACCAGTGCATTGCTGTAGTAAGAGGAACCTGCACCGATGATGCCTGTCATTGCCAAGGCAGAGACGGTGTAGTTGCCGGTGGTGCCTGCGAAGGTGTAGTTGGCGGCATCTGCACCGCTCAACGTGCCGCTGACCAATTGAATGCCTGTGTAGGTGCCTGCTTTGAGGTTGCCGCTGGTGCTGGTGTTGCCCGCGGTGTTGATGGTTGGTGTGGCTGCGGTGACGATGTCACCAGAGACTTTGTTGCTGAAGGTGACGGCGCCGGGTACCAACGAAGAGCCATAGACAGACGATCCCGCGCCCAACACACCAGCAAGAGACAAGGTCGTCACGGTGTAATCACCAACGGTTCCACCAAAAGAATAGTTACCTGCATCGGCACCATTCAGCGCCAGCGTTTGCTTGTTGGTGTGGGTGCCTGCTTTGAGGTTGCCACTGGTGCTGGTCAGGCCCGTGGTGTTGACTGACACAGTGCCTGCGGTGACCACATCGGTGCCTGTGCCGCTAGAAAGAATGCCTGTGGTGATGGTGGCGCTGCCCGGTGACAGCGCGGCGCCATAGACCGAGGTACCGCTGGTGATGCTGCCCCCAAGCGTGGCTTTGGAAACGGTGTAGTTGCCGGTGGTGCCTGCGAAGGTGTAGTTGGCGGCATCTGTTCCGCTCAAAGTGCCACTGACCGATTGAATGCCAGAGTAACTGCCTGCTTTGAGGTTGCCGCTGGTGCTGGTGTTGCCAGCTGTGGTGATCGTCACCGTGTCCGGGTTGACGACATCACCAGAGACTTTGTTGCTGAAGGTCACGGCACCTGACACCAGTGAAGCACCGTAGACAGACGAGCCTGCCCCGATGGCACCAACCAGTGCCAGGGGTGTCACGGTGTAGTTGCCGGTGGTGCCTGCGAAGGTGTAGTTGGCGGCGTCAGCACCGCTCAACGTGCCGCTGACCGATTGAATGCCGGTGTAGGTATCCGCTTTGAGGTTGCCACTGGAGCTGGTGTTGCCTGTGGTGTTGACAGCCACGCTGGCAGAGCTGACCACATCGCCAGCGACTTTGTTGCTGAAGGTGACGGCGCCGGGTACCAACGAAGAGCCATAGACAGACGATCCCGCGCCCAACACACCGGCAAGCGACAAGGTCGTAACGGTGTAGTCACCAACGGTTCCACCAAAAGAATAGTTACCTGCATCGGCACCGCTCAGTGTCAGTGTTTGCTTGTTGGTGTAGGTGCCTGCTTTGAGGTTGCCACTGGTGCTGGTGTTGCCCGAGGTGGTGACAGACACAGTGCCTGCGGTGACCACATCGGTGGAAACAATGCCTGTGGTGAGGGTGGC
>Ga0192647_100679_pt1 | contig 23707 bp, 26 predicted proteins | sample LauGreFa1BDMLBSN_2_FD_133046 | JGI IMG/M metagenome (GOLD analysis project Ga0192647, IMG submission 133046) | Freshwater lake microbial communities from Lake Michigan, USA - Fa13.BD.MLB.SN - reassembly | ecosystem: Environmental > Aquatic > Freshwater > Lake | place: Lake Michigan, USA...
AAGGAAATTTAATGTATTCAATGGACAATTTCTCACTTGACACCCTAAATTTTTTCAACTAGTTAACGGTTTTTTATCTTATTTGACTATTTTTAGGTTAAAATAGTGAACTTTCAACTAGTCTTTTCATCTCCTTTAGAGTAAGTAAACACATGACAGATTTATCCCTTTATAGAAACATCGGTATTTTCGCTCACGTTGACGCGGGTAAAACCACCACGACCGAACGTATTTTGAAATTAACCGGTAAAATTCACAAAATCGGCGAAGTTCACGATGGTGCTGCAACCACCGATTTTATGGAACAAGAGCAAGAACGCGGTATTACTATCCAATCTGCGGCAACTACCTGTTTTTGGAAAGATCACCGTTTTAACATCATCGACACACCAGGTCACGTTGACTTCACAATCGAAGTTTACCGTTCATTAAAAGTATTAGACGGTGGTGTTGGTGTATTCTGTGGGTCAGGCGGTGTTGAGCCTCAATCAGAAACTAATTGGCGTTACGCGAACGATTCAAAAGTTTCTCGTGTGATTTACGTCAACAAATTAGATCGTATCGGTGCTGATTTTTATCGCGTGGTTAAACAAGTTGAAGACGTGTTAGCGGCAAAACCAGTTGTTATGACATTACCAATTGGTACAGAAGACCAATTTGTAGGTGTTGTTGACTTACTCACAATGAAAGCGTGGGTTTGGGATGAATCTGGCGATCCATTGAAATACACCATCGAAGAAATTCCAGCTGATATGCAAGCAAAAGCGGAAGAATGGCGTCAAAAATTAGTTGAAGATGTTGTTGATCAAGACGATGATGTGTATGAAAAATACTTAGATGACGAAATTTCACCTGATATTGATACATTGAAACGTTGTATCCGTAAAGGCACCGTAAATATGGATTTCTTCCCTACTTTCTGCGGTTCGTCATTCAAAAACAAAGGTGTTCAGCTAGTATTAGACGGTGTAATTGACTACTTACCTTGCCCAACTGACGTTAATCCACAACCAGAAGTCGATTTAGATGGCAATGCGACAGGAACTTTTGCTATTGTCGACGCAGAAAAACCTTTGAGAGCACTTGCATTCAAAATTATGGATGATCGTTTTGGTGCCTTGACTTTCTTGCGTATTTACTCAGGAAAATTAGAAAAAGGTACCGCAGTTTTAAATACGTTTACTGGTAAAACAGAACGTATTGGTCGTATTGTTGAAATGCATGCTGATTCACGTATTGAATTAGAATCTGCACAAGCTGGTGATATCGTTGCAGTTTTAGGTATGAAAAACGTGCAAACTGGTCACACTTTGTGCGATCCAAAATTTCCAGCAACATTAGAGCCTATGGTGTTCCCAGAACCCGTTATCTCGCTAGCTATTTCGCCAAAAGATAAAAGCGCCTCTGAAAAAATGGGCGTTGCACTAGGTAAAATGATTCAAGAAGATCCTTCATTCCACGTTGAAACCGACGAAGACAGCGGCGAAACAATTTTGAAAGGAATGGGCGAATTACACTTAGATATCAAAGTGGACATTTTACGTCGTACTCATGGTGTTGACGTTATCGTAGGTAAACCACAAGTTGCTTACCGCGAAACCATTACACGCGAAGTAGAAGACGAATACACCCACAAAAAACAATCAGGTGGTTCAGGTCAATACGGTAAAATCAACTACATCATCACCCCAGGTGAGCCTGGTTCAGGTTTCGTATTTGAATCAACTGTTACGGGTGGTAATGTACCGCGCGAATACTTCCCTGCTGTTGAAAAAGGCTTTAAATCAATGCTTGATAAAGGTGTACTTGCCGGATTCCCTTGCCTTGATTTCAAAGTAAACTTAACTGACGGTGGTTTCCACGCAGTTGACTCATCAGCTATTGCGTTTGAGATTGCTGCGAAAGCCGCTTTCCGTCAATCAATTCCTAAAGCATCACCACAATTAATTGAACCGATTATGGCAGTTGATACGTTCACACCATCTGATCATGTTGGTGACGTTATTGGTGACTTAAATCGTCGTCGTGGGATGATTAAATCACAAGACGCGGGTGCAACAGGTGTTCGTATTAAATCTGAAGTGCCTTTGAGCGAAATGTTTGGATACATTGGCGATTTACGTACCATGACGTCAGGTCGTGGCCAGTTCTCAATGGAATTCTCACATTACTTGCCTTGCCCTAAAAACGTTTCTGAAGAAGTCATTAAAGAAGTTGCAGAACGTAATAAAGCAAAATCAAAGTAACGTTTAATCCATAAAGCAAAAAACGCCCGTTTAGATGACTAAACGGGCGTTTTTTTATGCTTAATTATTCAAATAAAGCCCATTGTCACCCGCGGTTGACCCGATAAGTCAAAATAGGTTTTTACATCTTTATAATTCAACTCTTTTAAAATTTCTTGTGTTTCTCGCGCTTGATTATACCCATGCTCAAACCATAACTGCCCACCTGGACGTAAATGTTTTTTTGCATCATTCGCAATTCGTTTAATATCACCAAGCCCTTTATCTTCAGCAACTAAAGCAGACATTGGCTCAAAACGCACATCGCCTTGTGATAAATGTACATCATCTTGTGCAATATACGGAGGATTACTCAAAATGAAATCAAATGTCGCATCGGTAGACAACGCAGATAACCAATCACTCAATACAAATTCAATATGTTGGCAATTATATCGAAGCGCGTTTTCTTTCGCTATCTCAAGCGCATCGACACTTTTATCCACCGCTGTCATTTCAAGTAGTGGACGCTCAGCAGCCAATGTAACGGCAATAGCACCTGAACCAGTTCCCAAGTCTAACACAGCGTATTTTTGTCTACTAGAAAGACTCTCTAGGCACAACTCAATTAATAACTCCGTTTCAGGCCTTGGAATCAACACTGCTGGCGATACTTTAAAGTCTCGCGACCAAAACTCACGTTGCCCCGTCAAATAGGCAACAGGCACACCTACAGATCGTTTTTCAACTAACTCTACAAATAGCTCTAGTGATTTGACTTCAAGCTGTTTATCATCCCAAGCACGCAAATAACTACGATTTTTACCTAAAACAAATGCCAACAAAACTTCTGCATCAAGACGCGGTGACAGTGAATGATTCGCTAAAATATCAGACGCATTATCTAATTGCTTTTTAATTGTAGTCATACAAAATGTCGTAAGCGACATTTACAATTGTTGCAGTAAACGCTCAACCTCTACCACCGTTTTTTTACGAAATAATAAAAACTTCCAACGTCTACCACCGCATTGCTTCCAGAGCATCGCACTGCGAATACCCGCAAGTAGACAAGTTCGAATTTTATCCGCCACTTCAGGTCGCGATAAATGATCTGGCACACCGTTAATCATAATACGCGGCTGAAATTTACTTACCGTCTGTAAATACAAGTTACCCAAATTTGCCAACACATTTTCATGCGTTAAACTAAAATGTTCAGTTTGTGATTTAGCACGATCAAGCCCAACTGAAATGGTTTTTAGCATTGACGGAGTCTCCCTCAATTGCTGCTCTAAAAAAACGAGCGATGCCGCGTAACGCGCTTGATCTGGATAAGCGATTTCATAACCTGTTAATTGACTTTTTAAATGGTTAAGCCCTATTTTAAGATTCGCCAAATCATTGCCATAAATATCGAGGACATTATCCGATTCGGTTTTGAGCAAGCAAATCACCGCCGTTTCAAGCCCTTTTGAATCAACTTTACCTGTTGTCGCCAATTCATGCACTAATGCAACTGATTGTGCAATACCTGCTAACGCAATAACTTGATTGGTTAATGTATCGAGTTCCATATTTATCGTCCTAAATTTTAATACCGCGATGATTTATAGCGTTGACGTGTCTGTTTTTTTCCTGAAAAAATCACCAATAATGACCATGAAATTAAAAAACTGACACCGCCAATAGGGGTAATTTTACCTAACTCAGGCACATCAAGTACAGCAAGCAAATACAAACTTCCTGAAAACAAAACAATACCTAAAAACATCAACGAACCTGACCACTTAAGTAACAAAGATTGTGGATCATATTGCTGCATAAGCGCAATAGCAATCAATCCAAAAGCATGCCACATTTGATATGTTACCCCCGTTTGATAAACAGCAAGGAGTTCGGGCGTAATCATTGTTTTAAGGAGATGAGCACCAAAAGCACCAAAGACAACACCCAAAAACGCAAAAGTTGTACCGAGAAATAAAAAAACTGAAGGCATAATTATTTTTCCAAAAGCCGAGGCATAAGTTGAACCAAATTACACGGACGTGTGCGTGAATCAAGTTGTGCTTGTATCAAAGAATCCCAAGCCATACGACACGCACTTGAGGATCCAGGTAAACAAAAAATGTAGGTGCCATTTGCAACACCCGAAATAGCGCGCGACTGAATAGTTGACGTCTGTATATCCGCATAGGAAAGCCAGCGAAATATTTCACCAAAACCATCCAGTACTTTATCTAAAAGTGGGGCAATCGCTTCGGGTGTGCCATCTCGCCCAGTTACCCCCGTTCCACCTGTTGTAACAATGACGTTAATTTGTTCTTCTACAATCCACTGCGAAACAACCGCCCGAATCATATATATATTATCAGCCACGATTTTTTTTTCTATTACCTTATGCCCTGCTTGTAGAATTCTCTCAACTAGCGTATCGCCAGAGATATCATTTGTATCATTTCGCGTATCTGAAACCGTTAAAACAGCAATGTTTAGCTCAATAAAATCATTCATTTTTATCGTTTATTCCATCGTGGCAATTAATTTACCATCATTAAAAAAACGTTCTTTACTTTTGTTGCCATTTCTAAGCCATTCTGTCGATAAGCCGTCTAGTTTGCCATTTCTAAAATTTGCTTCGTTACTCAACTGCCCGTTATCATGCCAAAGTTTTGCAGTTCCCTCTTGCTTACCATTTTTAAAATGAATTTCAGCCTTTTTATAGCCCGTTCGATAATACCCCTCAAACAACCCAGTAAAGGGCAAATCTTCACCTTTCACATAAGCAAGGTTATCTCTTTTTTCAATCATCACCGTGACACGTTCAATGGGCTCTGCCTTTTCTTTTTCACCACATCCTGCAATCACAAGATAACAAGCAAGTAAAAACATCATCTTCTTCATAATACAACCTAATTGACTAATTTACTTCTTGGATTTTCGACGGCGTTTATTCGTATTTAACGGCGCAACAATGACGTTCGCACTATCACCAAGACTATCATCAGGGGAATGCTTTATTTTGAGTCGTGCAAACAATAATCCTACCTCAAACAACAACCACATAGGGACAGCGAGCAGTGTTTGAGAAAGGACATCCGGTGGCGTTAAAAACATTCCAACAATAAAAGCACCAACAATCACATAAGGACGTTTATCAACTAAACTTTCAATTGTTGTAAAACCTGACCAGACAGCTACAATTGTAAAAATAGGTACTTCAAAACACAGTCCAAACGCAAAAAACAAGGTCAACACAAAATCCAAGTAGGCTTCAATGTCTGTCATTACCGTAACACCCGTAGGTGCAGCGGCACTAAAAAAAGCAAGCACTAAAGGCGCAACAACAAAATAGGCAAACGCCACACCACAGTAAAATAAAATCGTACTTGCAACGAGCAATGGAAAAATAGTGCGCTGTTCATTGCGATAAAGTGCAGGCGCTAGAAATCCCCAAAATTGATATAGCACAAAAGGCATCGAAATGAAAACAGCCGTCACCAGCGACAATTTAAAAGGCGTCATAAAGGGTGACGTAACATTTGTAGCAATCATCGTGCTATTTTGCGGCAAATGCGCCATTAATGGCTGCGCTAAAAGTGCATAAATTTCGTTTGCATAAATCGAAAGAGGAAGAGCAATACACGCAATAAAAATAACAATACGCATCAAGCGATTGCGTAACTCAATTAAATGTGAAATGAACGGCAAATCAGCCGTATGAGAAGAGCTGTTATTCATGAGATTGTGGTGTTTTAGATATTGCCGGTGACGTGGAATGTGTCGCCGCATCTGAAAGCGTCTTTTCTGCAATTTTATCGTCTAGTTGATACATGGTTTCATTTTCTTTCAATAGTTGGCGAATTTCTTCCGCATGCAATTCTTGGCTAATTTCAAGTTTAACACTCGTCACCATCTGCTGCATCTTACCAATCCAAAAACCCACTACTCTCGCCACCTTAGGCAACCGTTCAGGTCCGATAACAAGTAAACTAACGAGTCCTACCATCACCAATTCTGAAAAACCCACTTCAAACATAAAATTAAACCCGTATCTGTACTTTAATTGCCCCATTATTACAGCACTTTTCACAACATACAAGGAACAAGAAGCTGGAATGCGTTCACTGCAAACCAATTTTATTAACAGCCATAAATTTTAAATTGCATGAAAAATTTACGCCCGATACATTAGCGCATAAAATAAGCGCATACAATCTGAATTTTTAACGAGTTTACCTTTTGAAATCCACTTCTTTCTCCACACAGCATCCATTATTTTTTGCTTGGATTATAACGAGTAATGTCGTTATTTTACTTTGCATATCATTGTTTTTATCTCAAAAAAACATCCACTGGCAACACCAATCCTTCTCTCCTGAAGAGCTTATTTTAGGGCGAACTGGATGTTACATTAGCGCTATTTTACTTTTACCCATAACCAATTTACTACGGTACATTTTTTTGCGCTTAAACCAAACCATGCCTCCATTAAAATCAATGCAAAACCTATCAAGACTTGCGAGAGCGCGATACACATTAACAGTGACTGTTTCGCAAAGTATTATGGTGTTAATTGGCGGCTTTGGCGCAATCATGTTCTTGCTAGGTGATAGCGTGAACACACTTTATATTTTAACCAGCGTAGCAGGATTAGGCGTTTTTTTGTATCGTCCAAAAATCACTGAATACCAAAATATTATTGATGCTTTAACCCAGTTGGAAACGCAAAATGAATCAAAATAACAAACAAAAATTATTGGCTGTTGCAGATAGTTGCGTGAAATGCGGCTTATGTCTGCCACATTGCCCAACCTACACACATACGCAAAACGAAAACGAATCACCAAGAGGCCGTATCGCATTAATTCAAGCATGGTCAAATGGGCAATTACCTATATCACCAAATTTACTCAATCATATCGATAGTTGCCTTCTTTGCCGTGCATGTGAAAAAGCCTGCCCTGCGGTTGTGCCCTATGGAAAATTTATTGATGATTTTCGCGCTGAAGTTCATGAAGATAAAAAACCGCCTTTTACTGCACGTTTACTCAAAAATATCGTTCAAAATAAAAAATCGCTACATATTTTGAAACAAACCTTGAACTTTTATCAAAAACACAATATTCAAGCCCTCGCTCGGACATTTCGTGTTCCCACATTATTTGGCTTAAAAAAATTAGAACGCCTCATCCCTCCTCCTCAAGAAGCATCTATATTGCAGACATACTACCCAGCTAAAACGACCAAGAAAAAAGAAATAAAAGGTGACGTGGGCTTATTTGTGGGATGTATGGGGGAATTAGCCGATAATGAAACGGTTTTTAGCACAATTGACATTTTGACTTGCGTTGGGTTTAACGTGCATGTACCGCAGCATCAAACCTGTTGTGGCGCGTTAGCATTGCATGAGGGAGATAAAAATACGTCAGACCATTTAGCGACGCAAAATACAAACGCTTTTTCACAGGAAAATTTACAAGCTATTATCAGTATCGCTAGTGGTTGCGGCAGTACTTTACGTGAATACAATAAAGCAGAGTTTTCATCAAAAGTCATGGATATTAGCCATTTCTTAATACAAAAAGAGATTGATTTAAGCAATCTACTTGAGCCACTTAAAGCAAAAGTAACCCTGCATTCACCTTGTTCACTGAAAAACGGATTGCGCACCGAAAAAAGTGTGGCTAAATTATTGCAACAAATCCCTCAAATTGCATTAACAACACTACCTGAAACGAGCCAATGTTGCGGTGCAGCAGGAAGCTATAGTCTACGTCATGAGAAAATGGCTCAAACACTGCTTGATGAATTACTCGCTATTACATCGCCTCAATCAACAGATTATTTAGTTAGCTCAAACATTGGCTGCTCACTTCATATCGCCGCTGGACTTCGTGAAAAAAACATGAATATCGCTGTTATCCACCCAATCGTGTTATTAGCTCGACAACTCAAAACGGCTAAAGCCTCTTAAAATTTAAGAAATTTTACTCTAACCGTTGACTTGAATAATACCTTTATTCTTGTTGACGGTAGTTGCGACCATAGAAAATTTCAGTTACTTCTTTATCCACTTTCTTCTCAATTTCAATTTTTTGTTCACTGGATAAATTACATTCTTTTTCAAATAAATAATTTTCTAACGCACTATTTTTAAGCATCATTTTAGTGTGAAAAATATTTTCCTGATACACGTTAACATCAATCATTTGATAACTGTTTTGTGTATCTAAAGCAATGTAATTTTGAATAGAGGTAATATCGTGATCGATATAATGTTTTTTACCTGAAACGTCACGCGTAAAACCACGCACGCGATAATCCATCGTCACGACATCCGATTCAAAACTGTGAATCAAGTAATTTAATGCTTTGAGTGGCGAAATTTTTCCACACGTCGATACATCAATGTCTGCTCTGAATGTACTAATACCATTGTCTGGATGACTTTCTGGATACGTGTGTACGGTAATATGACTTTTATCTAAATGCGCTAAAACGGTTTCAGATAATAGTGGACCAGGTGACTGACTATTCATGTTTGGTGGTGGTGGTGAGTCGCCTTCCGAAATTAACATAGTGACACTTGCGCCTTGAGGATCGTAATCTTGGCGAGCGATATTTAACACTTGAGCACCGATAATATCCGCCACATTTTTTAGAATCTGCGTCAATTTATCTGCATTATACGCTTCATCGATATACTCAATATATGCCTGTTGTTGCTCAGCAGGAGCATAACAAATATCATAAATGTTAAAACTTAACGACTTTGTTAAATTGTTAAAGCCGTGTAATTGTAATTTCGTATTCAACTTATTTAAACCTCGATAACTTCAAAATCATGGGTAATTTCCACCCCTGCATTTGCCAACATAATTGATGCAGAACAATATTTTTCTGCCGATAATTTTACAGCACGTTCAACTGCGGCAATTTTTAAATCACGCCCACTAATCACAAAATGGATATGAATTTTACTAAATACACTTGGAATGGCATCAACACGCTCAGCGCTTAACGTCGCAACACAGTTTACTAAATCACTTCGACCTTTTTGCAAAATCTGCACAACGTCAAAAGAAGAACAGCCACCCATACCTAGTAACAGCATTTCCATGGGTCGTATGCCCATATTACGCCCACCATGATCAGGTGGCCCATCCATTACAACCGTATGACCACTGCCTGATTCGCCCAAAAACATCATGCCATCAACCCATTTCACTGTTGCTTGCATAAAAAATCCTCTTTTAAAAATGCGCTGAATGGTATCACACTATCTTTACAGCGCGTGTGACAGGATACATTTTTTATTTAATCCATCACATCAATGCTCAATTCATTCACTTTTCGCGTTAATGTATTTCTACCATAACCTAATAAAACTGCGGCCTCATGGCGTTTGTTCCCTGTAAAGTCCAGCGCAGCCTTTATTAAAACCCGTTCAACTTCTGGAATAATATGCTTGGCAATTTCAGCGGTTTGATTACGCAAATGTTGCTCAATTTCTTGGCGCAACAAATGTTGCCATTCGTCACCCGATGACGTTTTTTCACTACTCACCAAAAGCTCTGGAGGTAAATCATGTAGATGAATCTCCCTACCTGATGCCATCACCGTTAACCAGCGACACATATTTTCGAGTTGCCGCACATTTCCTCGCCAATCTAATGTTACCAGTAGCGCAAGTGCATCAGACTTTAAAATTTTTACTTCCATATCCAGTTCAGTCGACGCTTGCTGGAGAAAATATTGCAGCAGCAAAGGAATATCCTCTTTTCTATCCCTCAACGGTGGAATATGAATACGAATAACATTCAGCCGATGAAATAAGTCTTCGCGAAAACGCCCTTGTTCCACGAGAAGTTCCAAATTTTGATGCGTTGCTGCAATAATTCGAACATCCACTTTTGTCGAGGCATACGCTCCTACTGGGTAAAATTCACCATCTGCTAAAACACGCAATAAATGCGTTTGTAATTCAGCAGGCATATCACCAATTTCGTCTAAAAATAAAGTTCCGCCATTCGCCTGCTCAAACCGCCCGGCTCTTCGCTGAACCGCGCCTGTGAAAGCCCCTTTTTCATGACCGAATAATTCAGACTCCATTAAATCTTTTGGAATAGCTGCCATATTAAGAGCAATAAATGGCTTTTCACTGCGAGGACTGTGGCGATGCAATGCTTTTGCCACCAATTCTTTACCAGTACCCGATTCACCATTAATAAGCACGGTAATTTGTGAGCGTGCTAGTCGCCCAATAGCGCGAAAAACCTCTTGCATCGCTGGTGCCTCACCAATAATATCTGCCATGGCGCTAGATTTTATGGCAACTGGATTTTCTGCAATGCTTCGCTGTTGCTTTGAATGAACACAAGCACGACGAGCAAGATCAACGACTTCTTGAATATCAAATGGTTTGGGCAAATAGTCAAACGCTCCACCATGAAACGCTGCCACTGCGCTATCTAAATCAGAATATGCCGTCATAACAATGACTGGCAATTGCGAATATGTCAGTTGAATTTTTTCAAGTAACTCTAATCCATTCATACTTGACATTCGAATATCCGTAATTAACACATCGGGCAAGACATCATGCTCAAGCGCAATGAGTAATTCGTTCGCATTAACAAAACTGCGCGTTGTCATCGCCGCTTTTTGCAGGGCTTTTTCCATCACCCAACGAATGGATTTATCATCATCAACAATCCAAACAGTCTCTAATTCGTTCATGTAATTATTTTTACAGTAATTTCAAAAAAAGTGATAACCAATTAATAAACAAACAAAAATTATCACAAAACAGGCCAGCATCAGCCTATAATCTACGCAATCAATAACATAAAATGTAACACAATATCGATATTCACCATACATTTTATTGTGTATTTAGGTTGGACGATAAAGGTTGATTAGGTTATAATTCACCAACTCACACTCGTGCGTATTCAAGCATATCATTTCATTAATATTCTTTTTATATCCCCCGTTGCGAATTTATTTCCTAACGCTTCCTTTCTTTTGAGCTGTCTTTTATGAATCTTACCGAACTAAAACTAAAACAAATCAGTGAAGTTATCGAAATTGCTGAATCTCTTGGCCTAGAAAATGTCGCGAGATCTCGCAAACAAGACTTGATTTTCGCCATTTTAAAAAAACAAGCAAAAGCAGGCGATGATATTTCCGGTGACGGTGTCTTGGAAATTCTTCAAGATGGTTTTGGTTTTTTACGTACACCGGGCTGTTCGTATCTTGCAGGCCCCGATGATATTTATGTATCACCAAGTCAAATTCGCCGTTTTTCTCTCAAAACAGGTGATACCATTACGGGTAAAATTCGCCCACCTAAAGATAATGAACGCTATTTTGCGATGTTAAAAGTGGATCAAATTAATTTTGAACCGCCCGAAAACACCAAGAATAAAATCACCTTCTCTAATCTAACACCGCTATTTGCTCATCAACGATTTGTATTAGAACAAGGCAATGGCACAAGTGAAGATTTGACGGGGCGAATGATCGATTTAATTGCCCCCATTGGTAAAGGTCAGCGTGGCTTGATTGTTTCTCCACCTAAAGCGGGGAAAACGATGATTTTACAAAGTTTAGCCCAAGCGATTACCGAGCGAAATCCAGAATGTTATTTGATTGTATTGCTTATTGATGAACGCCCTGAAGAAGTGACCGAAATGGAACGTTGTGTTCGCGGTGAAGTGATTTCAAGCACCTTTGATGAACCAGCAACACGCCACGTTCAAGTCGCTGAGATGGTGATTGAAAAAGCACGTCGATTAGTTGAACATAAACACGACGTTGTCATTTTACTCGACTCAATTACCCGTTTAGCACGTGCTTACAACACTGTAGTCCCTTCTTCAGGCAAAATTCTAACTGGTGGTATTGATGCCAACGCACTTGAAAAACCTAAACGCTTTTTTGGTGCTGCGCGAAATATTGAAGAAGGCGGTAGTTTAACCATTATTGCCACCGCACTTGTAGATACCGGCTCAAAAATGGACGACGTGATTTTTGAAGAGTTCAAAGGCACAGGCAACATGGAACTCCATCTTGATCGCAAAATTGCTGAAAAACGTATTTACCCTGCAATAAATATTAATCGCTCAGGTACACGCCGTGAAGAATATTTAGTCGATGCGGAAACATTGCAAAAAACATGGATTTTACGCAAAATTCTGCAACCGATGGATGAAACGGCTGCATCAGAATTCCTGATTGGTAAATTAAAAGATTTTAAAACCAACAGCGAATTCTTCGAATCAATGAAGCGTTAAATATATGAAAAAACGGTGTTCTACATTTATGAGCACCGTTTTATTTCTTAACTGGTGTCATTGATGTAAGCGAATCTGAAAAAAGAATATCCTCTTTGTTCTTGTCGATAATTTTGTCGCCAATACCCGCCACTTTTTTTAAATCGTCAACATTTTTAAATTGACCATTTTTGACACGATACTCAATAATTGACTGCGCTTTCTTTTCTCCAATCATTTTGAGCGAATCTGCAATTTTTTGTGCATCGGCCGTGTTAATATTCACGGGCGCTGCAAAAACATTGGCTGAAAATAAAAGCATAAACATAAATAATTTCTTCGTCATATCAATTCAATGTTTCTCGTTTTAAAATAAGGCTGGATTATAATCAAAACACATCCATCCTCAAATCATTAAAAATTTCTAATACGCCTTAAAAAATTCATAAGGGAAAATCATGACGACATTAGCTATTATCGGCGGTACTGGACTTGGTCAACTTGCCGCACTCAACATAACGCACCGTGAAACTGTTAGCACCCCTTACGGCAATCCTTCTGCCGATTTTTTAATCGGTGAAATCCATCAAAAACAAGTTGTATTTCTCGCAAGACACGGCAATCCACATACGATTCCACCGCATAAAATCAATTATCGCGCTAATGTGTGGGCTCTTAAACATTTAGGTGTTCAAGACATTATTGCCGTTGCCGCAGTTGGCGGAATCACGGCTGAAATGCAACCCGCGCATATTGCCATTCCAGATCAAATTATCGATTACACCTACGGGCGTGAGCATACTTTTTTTGATGGTAATGATGGAAATGTGACCCATATTGATTTCAGTTACCCCTACTGCCAAAAATTGCGAGCTGCATTAATTCATTGCGCCGCGACATTAAATTTAAAAATAAGTCCAATTGGAACGTACGGCAGCACACAGGGTCCACGACTTGAATCTGCCGCAGAAATCACGCGTATGGAACGTGACGGTTGCGATCTTGTTGGCATGACAGGGATGCCTGAAGCGGCATTAGCAAAAGAGATTGGTATCAACTACGCAAGCGTTGCCGTTATTGCAAACTGGGGCGCAGGAAAAACAGCGGGTGAAATCACCATGGCTGAAATTGAAGAAAATTTACATCACGGCATGGCAAACGCTGGCGCATTACTTCAATCTTTTATTTCCACCTATTAAACCGTGACAACTATTTTTCATTACGCTCAAAAATGCTTACACGAAAGCAATCTGGACGACTTACTCCGATTAACCCATGAAGCGCAGCGTTATGCCCAAGAAGGTAGGTTAACATTTGATTCATACGACGTAGTTCGCCCCATCGAACAAGTCAAATTTCCTGATCGCCCGATTCTTCTTGCACCACGTGAAATGCCACGACGAAAACTGACAACACCATCAGGACTCAACGCATTTTTTCATGCGATTGCTCATGTTGAATTTGTAGCGATTTATCTTGCTTGGGATATTATTTATCGTTTCCGTGGTTTACCTGAAGAATTCTACCGTGATTGGCTTCGTGTTGCCGATGAAGAATCTCAACATTTTTCATTACTCCGTGCACGGCTCAACACTGCCAATATTGATTATGGCTCATTGCCAGCGCACAGTGGTTTATGGGATTTAGCTCAAGATACATCGCACGATGTCCTTGTGCGTTTAGCTCTCGTTCCACGTTGCATGGAAGCGCATGGTTTAGACGTGACGCCCCCGCTTATTGAGAAGTTTAAACAACTCGGTGATGATGACGCTGTGGCCATTTTAACGCGAATTTTAACCGATGAAATTGGTCACGTTGGGCTCGGGTCAAAATGGTTTAAGGCCTTGTGTCATGCACAACATTTAGAAAGTGAACAGCACTATCAAACTTTATTATTAACTTACTACAAGGGTGGCGCGTTAAAAAGTGGCTTTAATCAAGAATTACGACTAGCCGCTGGATTTTCACAATCTGAATTAGCATGGCTTGAAATACATAGTCATTAAAACACACGATTTTAACGATATTTGATACAATTATGATATGATTTTTCGATATGTTATTTTTAAGTAGTTTGCGTTGATTACTTAACATTATTGATAATAAAAAACCTAATTATTCATTTAATTGTTTAAACCCTTTTATTTTGGTAGATTGCATGGCAAAAAATTCTAGCTCTTTCAGGCCAGACCTCGATTGGACGCAAGTGCGTGAAACCTCAAAACTACTGAATTTGTCTGCAGGACAAGTTGATGATTTACTCAATAGAGCTGATGCCTCAGTTGACACATTAACGGATGCATTCACATCAATTGTTGAACACATGCAAACAATTTATAATCATCTTGAGATGCTTGAAGATACGCCTAATCGAAATGAAGCACTCAAATGCTGTATGGAAACAAGCGACAAAATTCAAACCTCAATTATCGCTTTTCAATTCTATGATCGGCTTCAACAAAGCTTGCATCATGTGACATCTAATTTAAAAGGTTTATCTTCTTTAGTTGAAAGTCCAGATCGTTTATATAATCCTTTTGAATGGCATAAGTTTCAAATGGAAATTCGTGAGCGCTATACAATGGAATCGGAAAAAGTGATGTTTGATGCCATTCTAGAAGGCAAAACGATTGAAGAAGCCTTTACAATCAAAGAATCCTCACAACGACAACTAATTGAAGAAAACGATGTTGAATTGTTCTAATACTACGCTCATGCAAGCACCTATGAAAAAAATAATCTTACTTAGTAGTTGCCTACCTATACTTCTGGCGACAGGCTGTACTGGACTTAATGGCACACAACCTCCAGCGCCTGTATACAGTAGCTTACGACCCTACAATGCGCCGGTGCAACCTATTGCATCTTCGCCTGTTGCAGTAGCACCGTCTAAAGTTGATGACGTTGTTCAAGTTCAGACAATTCAAGATTACACCCCTGTTATTGAACCGATTGATAAACATATTGAGCCTATCGAACAACCATTGACGGCAATAAAATCTAACGTAAACACCTCGGTTGACGGTGCAATTCATTCAGCGGATAGTGGAATTCCAAAAATCATTGAAGTACAAGCGCCTTCAAGACCTTTGTTGATGCCAACGCCACCGCAAACAACAGGTATTATTCCAAAGTTTGAAACACCCACGCCACCACCTGCACCAGCTGAATTCAAACCTGCTGAATCCACAACCTCAATGTCGCCAGCAGTCAGTGCGTTATTAGCAACAGCCAATCAAAATACTAAAGCAGGTGATATGGAATCAGCTGCTGCAGCAATTGAGCGAGCAATTCGTATTGAACCTCGAAACGGTGAATTGTTTTATAAACTTGCCGTACTGCGTCTAAAACAATCTAAACCCGTTTTAGCTGAAGATTTAGCCAAAAAATCTGCACTTCTTGCAGGGAAAGATAATACACTCAAGAAAAACAGTTGGTTACTTATCGCACACGCGAAAGAAATGCAAGGGGACACCACCGGTGCAACTGAAGCAGAATCTAAAGCAGCTGGATTTTAGAACAAAAAAAAGCGACTTAAACAAAGTCGCTTGAGGTATTAGGAAGGATATAACACAACTTTCTGTATCAGCTACGAAAAAAATAGTGAAGAAATTTCAAAAGTTGGTTCATTCTATCAACTAACTATAAAAAATAAAATGTGACAAATTGTCGCATGCACTCATATTGAAAGGATTAAGACTGTTTAATTTTTAAAATCACCATTACACTATCCGCAATGTAAAACTTTTTAATACCGGTTGCGGGGCGTTGTGTTTTCTTATATTTCTTCAAAATCTGAATTATCCGTACGTCAAAATTTAAAATGGCTGTTTGTACTGCGTAATTTAATGCTGTTTAGTGAAACTTTTTTAATTTTTGTTTCAATTTATGGTTTGCAAATTCATTTACCTCAACGTGCATTGTGGTGGATTATCGCAAGTATTGCAGCCGTAAATATTTATACCTGGCTAAGATTACAAGATCAAACTCCCGTCACCACAATCGAAATCTTTGTCCAACTCGTTTTAGATGTTATCGCCATTACTGCATTATTATTTCCTACTGGTGGTGCATCTAATCCCATTATTTGGGTTTATTTATTACCATTAATGATTACCGCTATTATGCTACCCCCTAGCTACGCGTGGTACATGGTCATTCTAACAACATCGATGTACACCATGCTCATGGTCTACAATATCCCCTTGCCCTCAATTGCCCCCCATTTAAATCACACTAATGTAAACTATGCTGATGTGTCGCAACAGTTAGATTTAGTCAAACAAGCACATGAAATACATGATAAAAATTATTTCAATTTACATATTTTTGGTATGTGGTTTGGTTTTGTATTTAGTGCTGGATTAGTGGCGTTTTTTGTTGTTGAACTTGCAAAAACATTAAAAGCGCGTGAACGAAGTTTAGCTGAAGCTCGAGAAAGTGCATTACGTGATGAGCGTGTTGTGGCGCTTGGGACTTTAGCCGCTAGTGCAGCGCACGATATGGGCACGCCTCTAGGGACCATGGCCATTATTACACATGAATTAGCACAAGATTATACTTACTGCAATTCCCCTGATTTGTATGAAAAGATAAGTATTATCCAAGATCAAATTCAACGCTGCAAAGAAGCGCTCTCTGTCATGTCGGCTTCTGCTGGTGAGATGAGAGCAGAATCGGGTAACGTAATGCTCCTTAGCGACTATTTAGACGATGTTATCAAGCAATGGCGTACCCACACAGTGACAACAAAACTGAATTTCTTTATTGATAACAACGTCGATTTGGACGCAAAACTCATTGCCGAAAGAACACTCACCCATTCAATTATTAATATTTTAAACAATGCGGCACAGGCAACTAAACCCGAATTTGGTATTGAATTTCATGCGTCTTGGAATTCACAAACAGCTATCTTTAAGATTTGTGACTTTGGACATGGTTTTCCAGATAGCATTATTGAATTTGCTGGGCAACAACCCGTGATTAGTCAAAAATACGGATTAGGTGTTGGTTTATTTCTAAGCTATTCCACTCTGCAACGTCTAGGAGGACAAATTCAACTCACTAACCGCGAAGAAGGTGGTGCACAAGTAACTATTATCCTACCTTTATTACAAAAAGAGATGTCAAATGAACGATAACCCACGATTATTATTAGTAGATGATGATGAAACATTCTGCTCAGTTTTAAAAAATGCATTAGAAAAACGCCATTACGATGTACTCGTTGCTTATGATGTTGCAACGGGAATTATTCTTGCTGAACAGGATTTACCTGAATACGCTGTGATTGATTTACGTATTGGTTATGAATCAGGACTTGAGCTTGTTAAAAAGTTGATCTCACTCGATGACAATACACGAATTGTCATGTTAACCGGTTTCGCTAGCATCGCAACCGCTGTTGAAGCCATTAAGTTAGGTGCAACGCATTATTTAACTAAACCTGCAAATGCTGATGAAATTTTAGCTGCTCTGCATAAAAACGAGGGTGATTCATCTACTACGATTAGTGATATACCACTTTCTGTTAAACGCTTAGAATGGGAACATCTTCAACGAGTTTTAATGCAACATGAAGGGAATATTTCCGCTGCAGCGCGCGCCTTAAACATGCACCGGCGTTCACTGCAACGTAAACTTGAAAAACGCCCAGTCAGAGACTAAATTGTAGAAAAATTAATTTCATAGCCAGAAAATTTACGTACATTCAAAACACCTCGATCAAAAATCAAATATTGACCTTTAATGCCTAGCAAAACGCCCGAAACAGAAGGTGTTTTATCAAAATTTAAAGCCGTTACTTTGAGAGGTGGCGTCGGAATTGGATAATGCAAATCCACTACATTTTCTTGCGAAAGAAACTCAATACCACCAGGATTTTGTTGCGCTAAAATCGCTAATTCCTCTTCACAGAGTTTAATCAATCTATCCCGCTGAGCTATTAAATCAACCGGTTCAATTTGATGTTTTAACATACGTTGCCACTGTGTTTTGTCACTAACATGGCTAGCAATTAACACTTCTATTTGCCCAGAAAGCCGACGTGAATTAACCTTAAAAATAGGCAACGCTTGAATTGCCCCTTGATCTATCCAGCGCGTTGGAATCTGCGTGTAGCGAGTAATACCCACTTTTAAACCGCTAGTATTCGCTAAATAGACAAAATGCGGCTGAAAACAAAAACTCTCTGCCCAGATTGGTTCGCGGCAAGTGCCTGCATCATAATGGCAGGTTTCAGGTTTCATCATACACATGTCGCACTGCGCTAATCGCGCAAAACAAGGATAACAATATCCTTGATTGAAACTTTTTTTCATGAACTGACGGCAGTGCCCGCAAACTAATCGCCCAGTATGCTCAAGTGTAATCGTTTTACCGAGCATGGGATTGAGCGCAATCACATCGCCATTTAATACTAATTCATAACGCACTGAATCCGCGTTATGTGCGACCATTTTTTCTAATCTTCCGTGCATTCGTAAGCATCCCCGTTAAAAAGCCTTATGTAAGTCTGGTATAATGCTACCATTTATAAAATTAACCTAAAAGGATAACCATGTCATTTATGAAAGTACAATCAGGCAGAGATGTGCCTCACGATATTAACGTTATTATTGAAATTCCAGCCTACAGTGACCCTGTAAAATATGAAGTTGATAAAGACACAGGTGCACTTACAGTCGATCGTTTCATGGGCACTGCCATGCAATATCCGACAAATTACGGCTATATTCCACACAGCCTCTCTGACGATGGCGACCCTGTTGACGTACTTGTAATTAGTCCAGCACCATTATTAAGTGGCTGCGTCATTCGCTGCCGTCCTATTGGCGTCTTGAAAATGGTAGATGAAGCAGGAAGTGATGCAAAAGTACTTGCCGTGCCAGTTGAAAAACTCACCCCTTGCTATAAAAAAGTCGCGTCTTATGAAGATATTTCAGAAGATAAATTGGCTAAAATTGCGCATTTCTTCCAACACTATAAAGATTTAGAAGAAGGTAAATGGGTAAAAATTGAAGGTTGGTTTGGTATTGACGAGGCGAAACATGAAATTTTAGAAAGTATCGCACGCTACAATGCCACTGAAGCGAAACCTGAATTTTAAAAAAACGTATATTAGGTGGTGAAAACTAAAAAAAATTTTAGTTTTCACCACCTGTATTTTCAAGTATCCACGCATTACTAATTCGAGTTGATTTTATCAAATTTCCCCATAATTTAGATTAAAAATCTAATGCTATATTACCGAAAACAATAATTTAAATGTCGTTCCTTGATTAGGCTCGGTGGTATTCGACTGGACAATAATATGACCACCTGCATCATGTACCATCCCACTAACTGTCGATAGTCCAAGTCCAGTCCCCTCACCAACCGGTTTAGTAGTAAAAAATGGATCAAAAATATGATCAATCACCTTTTGATCTATACCTGTTCCCGTATCCGATATACTCAATTCAATAAAATCACCCTCAAGTGTCTCTATACAAGCATTACAAATAAGGTCATGCTTGGTCACTTGCTTGAGTGAAATTGAAACATTCCCACCGTGTTGCATTGCATCACGTGCGTTCACAATTAAATTGGTTAAAATCTGATGCAGTTCGGTTGAGTCAATTTGAATGATTAAATTGCTATCTACATCAGCATGAAGTTGAAATAAGCTTGTTAACGCAGGGCGCATCATATCAAGCACTTCGTTAATTACTTCGCATGTTGGTCTTATTTCAATTTCTTTATTTGTCGGATTTTGACGTGAATACGCCATCATTTTTTTGATCAATCCAACTGCTCGCAGACTGGCAATATTAACTTGATCCGTATTAAAGAGAATTTCTTCTTTAAATTGCGCATCTTGACAATCCTCAGCAACAAATGTGTTTAATTGATTGTAGCCAATAATGGCCGCCAAAATATTATTAAAATCATGTGCAATGCCCGATGTTAAACGACTAATACTTTCAATTTTTTGCATCTGATTGACTTGATGATTAAGGACTTGATTTGTTTCAAGTGCTTTTGTCATTTGTATATTTATTTTCTTTTCATTTGCCGTATCAAAACCAAGTCGAACTGAAGTTGAACGCAACGCCTCTATCATCAAGCCTATTTCACTTTTAGAGCGATACTCAATAGGGACACGATAATTTCCACTCGAAATTTCCGTCAACACGCGCGTCGCTTCTTTTAGCGGATTAATAATACTGCGAGAAATAAATTCACATAAAAAATTCATGACGATTAACGCCACAAACACCAAGAAAATATTGATATTCTGTATATTGAGCAGACTTTGATTGGATGAGGTTTTAACTTGATAAAAATAATCCGTTAATTTAGTTTCCTCTTTTGGCTTTTTGAATACCTTGACAGCGGAAAGCTCCGATGAAGGCTCATACAAAGCAACTTTATCTTTCAATAACGCATTTTCGTGTTCAAGTGATTTTATTTGCTCGGTATAAGCCCTATTCAGTTGATTAGAATAACTTTGTACTTGCATGAAAAGCTGTTGATTATTATCATTTAATCGACTTAGGTTGATATGATCAATCACTGCGAGCAAAACAACAACAAAAGAAGCTAAACCAACGAGTCCACCTAACTTAGTTACAATACTTATATTACTTAATTTATAATGCGTTGTTAGAAAAAAGCTTTTTTTAACCAGTTGACCGTATCGCAACTCCCCTCTGAATTTCCCTTCCTTCATTTGTGCATACGCTTTTTTAGCTTCGCTAAGCTTATCTGCACTTGGTTTGCGACGCACTGACATATAGCCAATTAATACGTTACCATCATAAATTGGTGTTACATCCGCCTTAACCCAATAAAAGCCACCGTCCTTTGTTTTATTTTTTATAACACCTGTCCATGTACATCCACTTAAAATCGTGCGCCATAAATCAGAAAAAACTTCACTTGGCATGTCAGAATGCCTGAATATATTATGATTACGCCCCAATAATTCTTGTCGTGTAAATCCCGTTATGCGAATAAGATCATCATTTACAAAAGTTATAAACCCCTGTAAATCGGTCTTAGTCACAATAATATCTGTATTCGTCAAGACATATTCGTCATTTTTCAATATAGTCATTTAGTTTTTTAATCGGGATTTTCAACGAAAATATAAATAAAAATCGTCATTAAGGATTAAATAATCCTTAAAAAATTATTTTTGCATAGACATAATACACAAACAACTAAGAATTCCAATATAAATTATGTAAAGAGCAGATAAAAAGACAAATGCGGATCCGCTTAGGCATTAGGTGAATGAATTGACCGTTAATTTGTCAAAATGAGACCTTTTAAAAAACATTCGATGCTTTCGTAATGACGACAAGAAACACTATTGACTATTTAGCCCTCAAACAACATCTAGGCAACCAATTGAAAATTTTGGGCTAACTACCGAAGACAATCAAAACTTCTGCTCATTATTTTCGAATAATGCACACGAAGAAATCAAATTGAATGTAATCTTGAAAGAAAATGAAATAACTACGCAGAAGCTGCTTAATGAGCTTTTATTGAAGAAAACGGATTATGTAAATAGGGTTTAATTAAATGCAGTCACGCATTTTAATGCGTGACTGCTCTTTTAGAATGGATAATTAAGCGTTACTGATGCTTAATTATGTTCTTCTTGTGATAATTTTAATTTTCTTTTTTGATACACTTTTTTAGCCACTTGCACTGTTGGTTTTTTCAAACTGCCACGCAAATCAAAAGCCGATATTTCATAGGCTTTGCATAATGCTTTAACTTTTTCTAAAGCCGCGTCGCGCCCTGCTCTTTTGCATGCTTCAATCTTCTCAGCTAACTCAGCTTGCTCCATTTTCAACAATTCAAGTTCTGATTCATAATTAGCAGTAGCTACATGTTCGTTCATTTTTACTCCAAATAAATATAATTACTTTTTAAAAAATTTAGTCTAAATCGAAAATCATTCAACATCTTGATTAATCAATAAACTCATTTATTATAATCCATTAAATTTAAGTGTAAAGCATTGATGTCCATATAAAATAAACAAATCTATATTTTATTACTGATAAGGAAATAACAATCTAAATTTCGTACCAACACCCACTTCGGTTTCAAGTAAAATATGCCCATCTGCGTTATGTACAATACCTGCAATAACTGACAATCCTAATCCTGTCCCTTCACCAACTGTTTTGGTCGTATAGAATGGATCAAAAATATTTTTAACCACCTCAGGATCAATACCCGACCCATCATCAGCAACACTGATTTCAACAAATTTTCCATTAAACTTTTCTAAACAACAGCTACAAATACTTTTTAATTCTGCCTGACCTGTGGAAAATTTAATGATCCCTTTCGATCTGGACATAGCATGTGAGGCATTAACACACAAATTGACAATAATTTGATTGAAGTTTGCTTCATCAAGTTGCGGTATTGGAATGATTTTATCTGATAAATTTAATTCGAATTGAATTGAGCTAGGAATCATTTTACGAATCATATCAAGCGATTCGTGCAGTTCATTATTGACATTGAAAACGGGATTTTCTATTGCTTCACTTTGATCGCGCCGGCAATAACTGAGCATTTGATTAATTAATTTTCTAGCTTTGTTACAGGCTATATCAATCTGTTTTGAATTTTCAACAAATTCACCTTTTGCTTGACCTATATTGACTGGTGCATCTTCTGTTAAATCCATTGCAGCCATTTTATTTAATTCGTTATAACCTGATATTGCCATCAATATATTATTAAAATCATGTGCAATACCGGATGTTAATCGCCCAATGCTCTCTAATTTCTGCATGTGATTAAGTTGGTTATTGAGCATCGATATCGAATCAACATGCGTTTTGTTCAAATAAACTTCAACTTCAAGTTCATTATTTTTGATTTGTAATTGTTCTCTTTTTTTGTTTATCGTTTTAGTAGAACGAATTAAAGGCAAAAAATAAAAATAGTAGATAAGTGGAAAATTGATAATTACAAGTAGCGTTGCATCGACAATCGCACCCTGCCGTTTTGACATTTCAGGTAAATTACTCATAAGCAATACAATGAGAATCTCGCTGATAAATAGTGACATAATTAATACTAGCAATAATTTAATTGCTGATGAATTGGTTATCGTTTTCTTTCGCATAATCAATTAGATAAAAAATTAACGTGATAATTAACAATTTACTTATTTATTTA
>Ga0192647_100694_pt1 | contig 23425 bp, 16 predicted proteins | sample LauGreFa1BDMLBSN_2_FD_133046 | JGI IMG/M metagenome (GOLD analysis project Ga0192647, IMG submission 133046) | Freshwater lake microbial communities from Lake Michigan, USA - Fa13.BD.MLB.SN - reassembly | ecosystem: Environmental > Aquatic > Freshwater > Lake | place: Lake Michigan, USA...
GCCCTCCGCGCCAACGTCGCCAAGTTCGAGGAGGCGCCGGCCCAGACCGGCCTGACGATGTTCCTCTACAACGTCCTGCCGACGCTCCTCATCTCGGGCCTGCTGCTGTACATGATGTACCGCTTCCTCAAGAACGCGAACAAGGGCGCCATGCAGTTCGCCAAGAGCCGCGCCCGGCTCAATTCCACGGACAAGGAGACCACTACCTTCAAGGACGTCGCGGGTTGCGACGAGGCCAAGGAGGAGGTCAAGGAGATCGTCGACTTCCTCAAGGAGCCCAAGCGCTTCACCAAGATCGGCGCCGCGATCCCGAAGGGCGTCCTCATGGTCGGGCCGCCCGGCACCGGCAAGACGCTGCTCGCGCGCGCGGTCGCCGGCGAGGCCGGCGTGCCGTTCCTCAGCATCAGCGGCTCCGACTTCGTCGAGATGTTCGTCGGCGTGGGCGCCGCCCGCGTGCGCGACACCTTCGAGCAGGCCCGCAAGCTCGCGCCCTGCATCATCTTCATCGACGAGATCGACGCGGTCGGCCGCCAGCGCGGCGCCGGCCTCGGCGGCGGCAACGACGAGCGCGAACAGACGCTCAACTCGCTCCTCGTCGAGATGGACGGCTTCGACGGCCAGTCCGGCGTGATCGTCATCGCCGCGACCAACCGCTCCGACGTCCTCGACGCGGCCCTGCTGCGCCCGGGCCGCTTCGACCGCCAGGTGTTCGTCGACCTGCCCGACCTGCGCGGCCGCGAGGCCGTGCTGGCCGTGCACGCCAAGCGCTTCCAGCTCGCCGCCTCGGTCGACCTCGCCCGCATCGCCCGCATGACCACCGGCATGTCCGGTGCCGACCTGGCCAACCTGCTCAACGAGGCCGCGCTGCACGCCGGCCGCCGCCAGCGCGACAAGGTCGAGATGGTCGACGTCGAGGAGGCCCGCGACAAGATCGCCTACGGCCGCGAGCGCAAGAAGGGCATGGATGAGGAGGATCGCCGCAGCACCGCCTACCACGAGGCCGGCCACGCGGTGGTGCAGGCGCTCATCGACGACGGCGCGCTCCCGCTCCACAAGGTCACCATCATCCCGCGCGGCCGCGCCCTCGGCATGGCGATGCTCATGCCGACGAAGGACCTGCTCGGCTACTCGAAGCAACGCCTCCTGAACTACATCTGCATGGCGATGGCCGGCCGCATCGGCGAGCGCGTCACCACCGGGGACGTCTCCAACGGCGCCTCCTCCGACATCAAGCAGGCCACCCGCATGGCCCGCCAGATGGTCTGCGACTGGGGCATGAGCGACCTCGGCCCGATCGCCTTCGGGGAGAACTCCGACACCGTCTTCCTCGGCCGCGAGATCTCCCGCACCCAGTCCCACGGCGATGAGACCGCCCGCCGCATCGACGAGGCCGTCGCCCGCATCGTGAACGAGCAGTTCGCGCGCGCGGAGAAGCTCATCGCCGAGCACGCCGAGGCCCATCGCAAGATCGCCGAGGCCCTCCTCGAGCACGAGACGCTGGACGGGGTCCATGTCATGGAGATCCTCAAGACCGGCGCCATCCAGACGCCCGTCGTCGGCCAGCCGGTCGGGGCGCCCGTCCGCGAGGCGCCCCCGCCCCTGACGACGCCCGAAACGGGCACGCAGTCGGCCCCGAGCCCCGCTTGAGGTTTGCCCCCGGTCTCCCCGGGGGTATTTTTTACCCATGGTCATCGGACTCACCGGCGGCATCGGGTGCGGCAAGTCCGCCGCGGCCGCCTGCTTTGCCCGGCGGGGCTTCCAGGTCATCGACGCCGATGCCCTGGCCCGGGAGGTGCTCACCTCGCCCGCGTGCGTCGACCAACTGGTTCGGCGCTGGGGGCAGGCCTGCCTGACGGGGGAGGGGAGCCCCGACCGGGCTTGGATCGCCGCCAAGGTCTTCGCCGAGCCCGCGGAGCGGGCCTTCCTGGAGTCCGTCACCCATCCGGAGGTCGCCCGACGGCGCGCCTTGGCCGTGGCCGACCGCTCGCGCCATCACGTGGTCGAGATCCCGCTGCTTTTCGAGAAGAACCTCGCGGCCGAATTCGACGCGGTGGTCTGCGTCAGCAGCTCGGAGCCGGTGAGGTTCCTCCGTTTGGAACGCCGGGGACTCAGCCCCTCGGCCGCCCGGGCCCGGATGGATTCGCAAGACCCTTTGGCAGAGAAGGTTAGGAAATCCGACCACGTTCTCTTCAACGACGGCGACTTGGATTTCCTGGACGCGCAGGTCGCCGCCTTGGTCGACCGATTGCGGCCCAAGCTTTAGGCCGTTTTTGCCCGACTTTGCGGTTGCGGCAAGGGTCGTCGGATTTAGGGTTTCCTTTCCCGTCATTCCGCGCCCTCGGTTTGACCCTCCTCACCCCACCTTCCGACTGGATTTCCCTACCGTGACGACCGCCGACGATTTCGTCATCCAATTCATCCAAGATAAAGGTCTCGTGACCCCGGCTCAGGTCGCGGAAGTGCGGGCCGAACTGGGCCAATTGCCGGATGGGCAGCATCCCGACACCGCCGCCTTGGCCAAGTTGGTCGAGGGCGGGAAGGTCGCCTGGGCCGCCATCACCCAGGCCTTGGGCCTCGAGTTCGACATGGAGGTCGTCGATGTCGCCCAGGTTGCCCCGTCGGAGGATCTGCTCAAGCTCGTGAGCCGGGAGCAGGCCGAGCGCCAGAACATCCTCCCGCTCCAGATGGACGGGGTCGAACTGCTGGTCGCGATCGCCGACCCCCTCGACACCGAGACCCTCGATTCCCTTTCCCGCGTCCTCAAGCTGCCGATCAACCCGAAGCTGGCGACGCCCGACGCCCTGAAGGCCGCGATCGCCCGCTGCTACGGCGGCGGCCAGATGAACGTCTCGTACTCCGACGTCTTCGGCAAGGCCGAGGGCGACGGGCTCTCCGTCGAGCTGCCGCAGGGCGGGGACGTCAAGGAAGACGACGCCCCGATCATCCGCTACGTCAACTCGCTGATCGTCGACGCCATCCGCCGCAAGGCCTCCGACATCCACCTCGAGCCCCTCGAGAAGCGTTTCCGCGTGCGTTTCCGCATCGACGGCGTGCTGCAGGAGATGAAGGGCCCGCCCAAGCGCCTGCAGGCCTCGATCATCTCCCGCCTCAAGCTGATGGCCGAGGTGTCCCTCGCCGAGAAGCGCATCCCGCAGGACGGCCGCATCCAGGCCCGCACCGGCGGCCGCGACATCGACTTGCGCGTGTCCGTCCTCCCGACCGTGTACGGCGAGTCGATCGTCATGCGAATCCTCGACAAGGAAGGCCTCAAGCTCGGCCTCCCCGAGCTTGGCTTCTTCGCGGACGACCAGGCCAAGTTCCAGGGCCTCATCTCGGGCTCCGACGGCGTCTTCCTCGTCACCGGCCCGACCGGCTCCGGCAAGTCCACCACGCTCTATTCGGCGCTGAACTACATCAACAAGCCCGACCGCAAGATCATCACGGTCGAGGACCCGGTCGAATACCAGATGGCCGGCATCAACCAGGTCCAGGTGAAGCGCGACGTCGGCATGACCTTCGCCGCCGCCCTCCGCGCGATGCTCCGCCAAGCCCCGAACATCGTCATGATCGGGGAAATCCGCGACTTGGAGACGGCTGAGATCGCGATCAACGCGGCACTCACCGGCCACATGGTGTTCTCGACCCTCCACACCAACGACTCCGTCAGCGCCGTCACCCGCCTCGTCGACATCGGCGTCAAGCCCTTCCTCGTCTCCGCCGCGCTCCGCGGGGCCCTCGCCCAGCGCCTCGTGCGCCGCGTCTGCCAGTCCTGCGCCAAGCCCTACAAGCCGACCGCCAAGGAACTCTACTCGATCGGGATGTCCGAGCAGGACATCGCCGGCGCGACCCCGATGAAGGGCGCCGGCTGCGCCAAGTGCGGCGAACGCGGCTACAAGGGCCGCCGCGGCGTCTTCGAGCTCTTCGTCATCACCGAGGAGATCCAGGAGATGGTCTACTCGGGCGCCACGCTCGTCGACCTCCGCCGCAAGGCCCGCGAGGCCGGCATGCGCACGATGCGCGAGGACGGCCAGCGCAAGGTCGCCTCCGGCATGACCACCATCGAGGAGGTCATGGGCGCCACCGTCGCCGACGACGTACTCTGACCCGACATGGCCTACGACATCCATCAGCTCCTCGAGGCGATGATCGAGAACGGCGCGTCCGACCTCCACCTGCACGTGGGCCGGGCCCCGAGCCTCCGCGTCTCCGGCAGCGTCGTCTCGATCGAGGGCGCCGCCCTCACCCCGGAGGACACCGAAGCCCTCGTCCAGTCCATCACGCCGCCCGAGCATCTCGAGCGCCTCAAGCGCGACGGCGGCTGCGACTACGGCTTCTCCTTCCACAAGAAGGCCCGTTTCCGCGTCAACGTCTACCGGGGCAAGGGCGTGCTGGGCATGGTGCTCCGCCTGATCCCGGCCAAGATGTTCACGCTCGAGCAGCTCCGCCTGCCCCCGATGATCAAGGACCTGCTGCGCCGCCCCCGCGGCCTCATCCTCGTCACCGGTCCGACGGGCTCCGGCAAGTCGACCACGCTCGCCTCGATGATCGACTGGATCAACCAGAACGAGGACGGCCACATCGTCACGATCGAGGACCCGATCGAGTACTACCACGGGCACAAGAACTGCGTGGTCACCCAGCGCGAGGTGCACAACGACGTCCCGAGCTTCGCCGACGGCATCCGCTCGGCCCTCCGCCAGGATCCGGACGTGATCCTCATCGGCGAGATGCGCGACCTCGAGACCATCGAGGCGGCCGTCTCCGCCGCCGAGACCGGCCACCTGGTCTTCGGCACCCTCCATACGACCGGCGCCGCCCGCACCGTCGACCGCATCCTCGACGCGTTCCCCGCCGGGGCCCGCGACCAGATCCGCGTCCAGCTGGCCTCCTCCGTCGTCGCGGTGGTCTCCCAGTGCCTGCTGCGGACCACGGACGAGAAGCGCGTCGCCGCCTACGAGATCATGATCCGGACCGACGGCATCGCCGCCAAGATCCGCGAGAACAAGACCTTCCAGATCACCTCCGACATCGAGACCGGGGCGTCGCGCGGCATGCGCACCCTCGACGCCGACCTGCTGGCCCTCTTCAACCAGGGGATCATCCCCGAGGAGGAGGTCTTCAACTACGCCCAGGACGCCGAGATGATGCGCCAGCGCATCAAGGGCGGCGCCGCCCGCTGATCCCGCCTTTCCCATGTTTGACGACCATAGCGACCTCCTCCGCGAAATCGCCCTCGAGGCGGGCCTCGTGGACCAGACCCAAGCCGACGAGATCTGGGAGTCCCACGCGACGACCGGCAAGTCCTTCGCGGCCGGCCTCATCGACGCCGGGCTCGCCGACCGCGCGGCCATCCTGCAGGCCGTCGCCGACCACCTGCACGTCCAGTACTACTCCGTCGTGCCCGCCGAGCCCGACCCCGAGGTCATCCGTCTCCTGAAGCCCGCCCAGGCCCACAAGTACATGGTGATCCCCGTGGCCGAGGAGGCCGGCAAGCTCACCCTGGTGGCCAAGGATCCCTTCAACTACGGCGCGGTCAACGAGCTGACCTTCATCCTCAAGCGCGACATCGAGCTGGCCGTCGCCGACCCGGAGCAGGTCGAGGCCGGCGTGGTCCGCAGCTACGGCGAGGCCGCCGCCACGTCGATGGACGACCTCCTCGGCGAGTTCGAGCAGGTCGAGGGCGGCGCCGCCGTCACCGACGAGGACGTGACCAAGCAGGCCAGCCAGGCCCCGATCATCCGGTTCGTCGACCTGGTGCTCCAGGAGGCCGTCAAGGCGAAGGCGTCCGACATCCACTTCGAGCCGTTCGAGGACCAGTTCCGCATCCGCTACCGCATCGATGGTTCGCTGTACGAGATGGCCCCGCCGCCCAAGAACCTGGCGTCCGCGGTCATCGCCCGAGTCAAGGTCCTCTCCGCCCTCAACATCGCCGAGCGCCGCATCCCGCAGGACGGTCGCATCAAGACGACCATCGGCGGCCGCGCCATCGACCTCCGCGTGTCGACCCTCCCCACGCAGTTCGGCGAGTCCGTCGTGCTCCGCATCCTGGACAAGACCGTCGTCAACCTGAGCCTCGACGCGCTGTCGATGCAGGACGACATCAAGGAGGGCATCCGCGCGATGGTCGGCCGCCCCAACGGCATCTTCATCGTCACGGGGCCGACCGGTTCCGGCAAGACCACCACCCTGTACTCCGCGCTCCGCGAGGTGAACACCGAGGACGTCAAGATCCTCACCGCCGAGGACCCCGTCGAGTACGAGGTCGAGGGCATCATGCAGGTGCCGATCAACCACCAGGTCGGCCTGACCTTCGCCGCCGCGCTCCGCTCCTTCCTGCGTCAGGACCCCGACACGATCATGGTCGGCGAAATCCGCGACCTCGAGACCGCCCAGATCGCCGTGCAGGCCTCCCTGACCGGCCACGTCGTGCTCTCCACGCTCCACACCAACGACGCCCCGGGCGCCGTCACCCGCCTCATCGACATGGGGCTGGAGCCGTTCCTCATCTCCGCCTCGCTCGAAGGCGTGCTCGCCCAGCGCCTGCTGCGCCGCATCTGCAAGGGCTGCCGCACCGCCTACGAGCCGGACAAGGAGGTCATCAACATGCTCGACGTCGACGCGCTCGAGATCGCCAACCGCAAGTTCTACTTCGGCAAGGGCTGCCCCGAGTGCAACCGCTCGGGCTACCGCGGCCGCCAGGGCCTCTTCGAGCTGATGACCATCAGCGACCCGATCCGCACGCTCGTGACCCAGAAGGCGCCCACGCTCGTCCTCAAGCAGAAGGCGATTGAAGTCGGCATGCGCCCGCTCCGCGAGGACGGCCTGCGCTGCATCTTCGACGGCCACACCACCATCGAGGAAGTCCTGAAGTACACCTGACCCCCTTACCCATCCCCATCCCATGCCCGACTACAAGTACAACGCGATCGACCGCAACGGCGCCCAGACCTCCGGCAAGGTCGATGCGGCCAGCGAGGAGCAGGCCCGCCAGAAGCTCATGGCCCGCGGCCTCATGGTCACGACCCTGACCGGGGACGGCGGCGCGGCCAAGCCCCTCGTCGGCGGCGCCCCCGCCAAGAAGGCCGGCTTCAGCTTCGGCGCCAAGGTCACCCAGGACGACGTCACCGTGATGACGCGCCAGCTCGCGACCCTGATCGTCGCCGGCCTGCCCCTCCTCCGCGCGCTCGAACTGATCCACAAGCAGGAACGCAACCCGGTCTTCAAGGCCATCCTCGCCAACATCGCCGAGAGCGTCTCGCAGGGCAACAACCTGTCCGAGGCGTTGCAGGCTCACCCCAAGGTCTTCGACCGCCTCTTCGTCAACATGATCCGCGCGGGCGAGGCCGGCGGCGTGCTCGACAAGGTCCTCGACCGCCTCGCGAAGTTCCGCGAGAAGGCTTCCCGCATCCAGAAGAAGGTGAAGTCCGCGATGGTCTACCCGGCCGTCGTCGTGACCGTCGCCGTGGTCATCGTCTTCATCCTGATGGTGAAGGTCGTGCCTTCGTTCCAGAACCTCCTCAGCGGCCAGAAGACGCAGATGCCGGCGCTCACCGCGTTCGTCGTCGGCATCTCCGACGCCCTCGTCACCTACTGGTACGTCACCCCGGTCGCGCTGATCGGCCTGGTGGTCGGCTTCAAGGCTTGGCTGGCTTCGGCCAAGGGCAAGGAACTCTTCGACCGCATCGTCTTCAAGCTCCCGAAGGTCGGCGGCTTCGTGCAGATCGTCTCGGTCTCGCGCTTCGCCCGCACCTTCGGCACCCTGATGGCCTCCGGCGTGCCCATCCTGCAGGCGATCAACATCACCCGCGACACCCTGGACAACGTCGTCATCGCCAAGTCCCTCGAGCGCGTCCATGACCGCGTGCGCGACGGCGAGCCGCTGTCCGTGCCCCTCGAGCAGACGGGCGTCTTCCCGCAGATGGTCACCTCGATGATCCAGGTCGGCGAGGAGACGGGCCAGCTGCCCGAGATGCTCAACCGCGTGGCCGACATCTACGACGAGGAGGTCGACAACGCCGTCGGCGCGCTGACCTCCATCATCGAGCCCGTGCTCATCGTGGGCCTGGCGGTGGTCGTCGGCACGATCGTGCTCGCGATGTTCCTCCCGCTCATCGCGCTGATCACCAAGATGTCCGGCGGCTGAGGCCGACCGGATACCAGGCACGACGAAGCCCGGTCCGCAAGGTACCGGGCTTTTTGTTTGGCGGGGCGGGGGAGCGTCCCCCGAAAAAGGAGGCGGCTTGCATACCCCTATGCAAGCCGCCTGTTTTTTACTGCTTTATCTTACTTACCCCATTGTCCCGTAGGACAAAGTTAACACGGGATATCGTTCAAATAGTCCCGGGACTGACAAGTTCAAAGTGATGGGTATTTTTACTCACCCGCAAACAATTGAATAAGAACGATTTAAAATTGGGTGCAGGGGTAGGATTTGAACCTACGACCTTCAGGTTATGAGCCTGACGAGCTAACCGGGCTGCTCCACCCTGCAATCAGTGGAAGGGAGAATAGAGGGCTGTCCCGTGGGCGGTGCAAGCCCATTTTTGGAGGGTCGGAGGCTTCCCTCGACCAGGGGGTGGAGAAAGGGGTTGAAGGAAAAAATCCCCGAATAACAATCACCCTCACCCCGAGTCGTCCGATGAGCGAAGAAACTCCCCCTCCTCCCCCTGCGGATGACCTTACGCCGGTCGCCCCGACCGGGTCGTCCTCCGAGGGCCTGCCCGAGCCGGAGCTGCAGACCGCGCGCGGCCGACGCTCCTTTTGGCAGAAGATGGGCGGCGAGGGCCTGACGATCTCCATCATCATCCACGCGGTCCTCATCTTGATCGCCGCCATCTGGGTGATCTCCACCGTCACGGATTCGGTCAAGAAGGACCCGGATAGCTTCGCCACCGGCGCCGGCGGCGGCAATGCGGGCGACCGCGCCAAGGTCCAGCCGCACAAGATCCAGCCGAAGAACGCCAAGACCCTGGCCAAGAACGCGGCCCGCATCACCTCCAAGAGCACCACGGCGACCATCTCGCTGCCCGACCTCCCGGTCTCCTCCAGCGCCTCCATGATGTCCGGCATGACCGCGGGCGGCGGCTCCAAGGGCTTCGGCGGCGGTTCGGGCGGCGGCATCGGCTCCGGCATGGGCGTCGGCGTCGGCAACGGGCGCAACTTCGTCGGCAAGTCCGTCATGGGTGCCAAGATCTTCGCCGCCAAGATCGCCGTCTTCATGGACGCCTCCGGCTCCATGTCGGGGTACATCGACCGCGTCGAGACCGAGATCCGCAAGAAATTCCCGGACGCGGACGTCTTCTGCTACAACGGGCTCTTCATCACGGCGCAGGACGGCATGGTCATCGGCGGCGACGGCTTCCGCGGCCAGCCGGTGCGCTCCTCCGGCCTGGGCGTCCGCGAGACGGACCCGAAGAAGCTCACGGGCGTCGGCAAGAATATCTACAAGAAGTTCGACGACAACTTCAAGATGGGCTCCGCGGGCGCGTGGATCGACGTCATGCGCCAGCAGCGTTCCTACGACGCGCTCGTGCTCTTCTCCGACTTCCAGGACGGCGTGACGCAGTACCGCATCAAGGGCGAGAAGGCCGACAACAACGTCCAGGGCGGCGGCTACCCGATCGTGTATTACGACGGCACCAACACGAGCATCGCCCGGGGCAGCGATGCCCGCAAGCCGACCGAGAAGCGCTGGGAGGAGGAGTGGCTCAAGTCCTTCGCCGACGCCAAGGACGGCAAGGGGCCCCGCCTTTATTGTTTCTCGACCCAGGTCGAGCCGCAGCAGCTGCTCTCCAGATGCGTCGTCGCCTCGGGCGGCCAGATCAAGATGGTCGAGTGGCTCCGGACCGGTGGTCAGCCGCCGGAGGATCCGCCCGCCGATGCGGCCGCCGCCGCCGGGACTCCCGCCGCGCCCGCCGCCGGGGTGGCTTTGCCCGCCGCCAAAGGTTACAAGCCCCCGCGCTGAGGTCGCCCCCTCAGGTGATGAACTCCAAGGCCCGGCGCTTGCCGGGCCTTCGCTTTGCCTAGGCTGGGAGGGATGTCGTCCGCCGCCCCCTTGCTCGCCGCTCGCCGCTCGCCGCGCTCCTGGCGTGGTTTCCTGACCTCCCTGCTGGTCCACGTCGGGTTGGTCGCCTTGGCCACCTGGTTCGTCGTTTCCCGGACCACGCCGGAGCCGCCGCCACCCGCGCCCACCGTCTTCGCGGTCGCCGGCGGGCGGGAAGCCGGTGGTGGGCCCCTTGTCCGGCGGGCGACGCCGCCGGCCCGGCCGGTGGCCCCCCTGCGCCGCATCGCCGTGGCCGGGCCCAGCAGCGTGACCCTGCCCGACTTGCCGGCGGCGAGCGCGCTCGGCGACCCTGCGGAGTCCTCCGGGCTTTCCGGTCAGTCGGGGCTTGGCGGGGGCCGCGGCTTCGGCGGCGGCTCCGGCGCGGGCCTCGGTGTCGGCCAAGGCCTCGCCGCGGGCTTCGTCGGCAAACCCGTGCTCGGCGCGACCATCCGGGCCCTGAAGGTCGCCGTCTACCTCGATTGCTCCGGCTCGATGAAGCCGTACCTCGAGCGCGTCGACGCCGAGATCCGGCAGCAGTTCCCGGACGCCGATGTGTTCCGCTTCGACGGCGCGCGGGTGGTGGCCTTGGACGACGCCATCGTCCACGGTCGGCATTTCCGCGGCGAGGCGCCGAGGCTGCGCGAGGGCCCCACCGAGACCGTGGTGGCGACGCTCACCTCGGCGGGGCAACGCCTGCAGGCGAAGATCCGCGAGGCGTGCGAGAAGGGGTCGCTCGGCGCGTGGGTCGACCGGCTCCTCGCCGAGCCTTACGACGCCCTCGTGGTGTTCTCGGATTTCCAGGACGGCGTCCGCATCTACGAAGAGGGGGCCAAGGGCACCCCGCACCTGATCTACTCGGACAGCGCCTACCACCGGGTGGACGAACGCAAGGCCCCGACCTACCGGTGGGAGCGCGCCTGGCTCGAGGCGTTCGGCCGGGCCGACCGCCAGCAAGGTCCCCGGCTTTACCTCTACAGCATCCAGGCCAAGCCGCAGGCCTTCCTCCTGCAGTGCGTCCAGGCCTCCGGAGGCGCCTCCGTCGACGTCGGGTGGCTCCGTTCCGGCCGCCGGGGGCGTTGACGCCTTGGCGGTTGCACCGGGCAGGTAGCCGGCTTGGATGGAGCCATGGCCCCCTTCACCGTCGAGCATCGCGCCCAATTCGCCGACACGGACGCCGCGGGCATCGTGCACTTCACGACGATCCTGTTCTGGGTCGAGGCCACGGAGGAGGCGCTCTTCCGGGAACTGGGCCTGCCGTTCCTGAAGGCCGACGGGGCCAAGCTCAGCGGTTTTCCCCGGGTGCGCGTGGAGTGCGACTACCTGTCGCCGGTGCATCGCGGCGAGGTCGTGGCGCTGACGCTCACGCCCAACGAGATCGGCGACAAGAAGCTGGTCTGGGGCTTCTCCGCGCAGGTCGGCGACCGCCCGGTCGCGAAGGGTGCCTTGACCACCGTCTACGCCTGGCGGGAAGGGCAGGGTCCCATGGCCGCGGCCCTCGTGCCGCTCGACGTCAAGACGGCGCTGCAGAAGCGCTTCGGCGCCTGATGGCGGAGGCTTCCGTCCAGTCGGGCGAGGTCTCGCGGTTCGGCCTGTTCATCGTGATCGCCTGCGCCTTCGTCTGGTCGACCATCAGCCTGCCGTTCGGTCCCTTGCATGCGGACGAGGCCGTGCAGTGGTCCTTGGCCAAGGAGCTGGCGGAGGGGACGCCCTACAGTACGCATCAGGATAAGTTCCATGGGCCCACGCTGGCCACGGCGCTGCTCCTCGCGGCCAAGGCGACCGGGACCGCACCGACGGACATGAGCGAACATTTCCTGCGCAGCGTCGTCGCGGTCTTCCTCGGGCTCCTGGCGGCCGCGGCCTTGATCCTGCCCGGGGTGGGCAAGGGCGCACGTTATGCCACGGCGGCCTTCATCGTGTTGACCGGGGGGTGCACGCCGTTCGGCTATTACTACATCCAGGAGATGCTCCTGGCGGCGGGGTTCATCTGGGGCGTCGCCTTGTGGCTCCGCGCGGAAGGGTCGCCGGCCTCTTCCCGTTGGTGGCTCCTGTCCGGCGTGGCGTTCGGCTTCGCCCTCGCCTGCAAGGTCACCGCGGCGCCTTACCTGTTGCTGTTCCTCGTGGCTTTGTGGTTGCTCGGCCGCTTCGTCGCCGACCGGCGCTGGCTGCGTTTTGGCTTCGGCCTGTTCGCCTCCTGGGCGTGCTTCCAATCCGTCGGCTTCACGGATCTCCCCGGCCTGAAGACCTGGTGGCTGCAGTTGGCGCGTTCCCTCGGCGTGGCGAGCGGCCAATCCGAAGACACCTTGCTCGCCGTCAGCCTGACCCCGTGGCTCTGGGCGGCGCTCTGGCTCGTCGTCTTCGCGCTGGCCCGCCCGGGATTATCCCGCGGCGCCTGGCGGAGTCGGCACGCCGCCGACCTGCCTTGTCTGGTCGCCGCGCTGGTCTACTTGTTCCACCTCGCCTTACCCTACAAGACGCCGTGGCTGCTCCTCCTGGTCTTCGCGCTCCCCCTGACGCTGGCGTTGCCCTATCTGCTCGTCGGCCGGACCGTGCGGCCGGCCGTCCTCGCGCCCGCCCTGATGACGCTCGCCTTGCTGGCCCGGCCGTCGTTGTCCGACCATTCGCCGACGTTGCCCGGCATCCGCACCTTCGATCGCCAAGTCGCCGACCTGGCGAAGGCTTGCGGCGACAAGTTCTACATCGCCGTGGAGGGTGGGCATTATTGGCCGCTCCCGTATTATCTCCGGAAATATCAGGTCGGCTACGGGGACTTCCCGGAGGCCGCCCGGGCGCCCCTTCGCCTGATCCCGGCCACCGACTTCAGCGAGCCGCGCGTGCCCGGTTATGCGGTCAACAGCCTGACGCTGCGCGCGGGCGGCGACCGCTACTGGGTGCTGGTTGCCAAAACCCACGAAAACATTTTCATCGGAAAATAAGCCATGAGCAGCCAGCCGACCATCCACAACTTCTCGCACGACGCCATGCGCACCCGCTTCTGGCTGCGCATCGCCGACGAGGACGCGGGCTACGCCAAGAGCGCGTCCGAGGGGCTCTTCCACTTCCTCGACGACCTGGATTTCCAGACCGAAGCCCGCCACGACAGCGGCCCGATCACCTCGATCAACGGCATGCCCGAGGGCGCCCTCGTCACCGCCTCCGACCACGTCCGCGCCCTCTGGGATTTCTCGCAGAACCTGCGCGAGGAGACGGGCAAGGCCTTCGACGTCTCCGGCGGCAAGCTCTTCAAGTACTGGGAGGCCCGCGGCGACACCGTGCCCAATCCCGACGACGCCGAGTGGAGCCGCCTCTGGGCGGACTACCAGGAGGGTTCGTTCGTCCTCGATGGCGCCCAGTTCACCTGCGTGAAGGCCGGCGCCGAGATCGACTTCGGCGCCATCACCCGCGGCTACGCCCTCGACCGTATGGCGGAGCTGCTCGAGAACAACTGGGGCATCCACCGCGCCCTGCTCATGGCCGGCGGCAGCGCCGCGCTCGCGCTCGACCCGCCCGGCGACGCCAACGGCTGGCGCCTCGGCGTCGGGGACCGCTCGGAGATCAAACTCTGCCGCTTCGCGCTGGCCAGCAAGTCGAACGCGAAGCGCCCCGCCCACCTGCTCGACCTCCGGCAGGGCACGCCCGTGACCTTGCCCGGTCCGGTCCGCTCCATCTGCACCAGCGCGATGGAGGCCGAAGGCGTCGCGATGGCCGCCGCGGTGCTCTCCCCGGCGGAGGTCGGCGAACTCGTCAACCGGGGCTGCAGCCGCGGGGCGTGGTTGCCGGATGGATCCCGCCATGGCTCGGTGGCCTACTTCGAGGTGACCGATCGGCCGGCCCCGGAAGCGGCTACCTGAGCAGGCGGTCGATGTCCTCGAGCAGCCGCTCGCGGTCGCCCGAGAACAGGTAGGTGTCCGAACCCAGGCGGCGCGCGGCCAGCTGCAGGATCTCCTTCGGCGGACGGCGCGTGGCCATCAGCCGGCGGAGGTAGACCTCGAGGTCGGCGGAGATCCGCTCGTGCTCCAGCTTGAGCCGGACGATCTGCATCAGGATGGCCTGGTTCTGCTCGTTCTGGATGTGGGTTTGGATGAGCATCACGTCGGCCTCGTCGAAGCGTTGCGCGGCGATCAGCTTCCGGGCCGCGTTGAGCAGCAGCTGGGGCGGCACGTTGCGGCCCTGCAGGAGGCGGCGCAGGTTGATCGACCCGATGTCCGCCTGGCCGTCGGCGAAGTAGGCCAGCATCCGCAGCGCCTCGAAGGCCAAGGTCGTCTCCGCGGTCCAGTGGACGCGGCCGGGCTGCCGGTACAGCTCGTCGACCAGCGCGATGGCCTCGCGCGGCCGTTCGGCGGCGATGAGGGCCTCGGTGAAGGTGAGCACGAAATTCATCTGGCTGGGGAACCGGCGCTCCTCGGCCAGCCGACGCAGGCGCTCGGCCAAGGGGACGTCGGCCACCGCCGCCGCATAGCGCGCGAGCTCCATCATCGGCTGGTCCAAGGAGCCGAAGTCGGCGATCACCTGTTCGATGATTCGTCGGCGGTCGGCCGCCTTCGCGGGGCCGGGCAGGAGGTGGAGGCGCTGGATGCGCACCGAGGCGAGGGCCCGCCGGTCCAGCGGCGGCGGGGCGGAGACGAGGTTGTTCTGGATCAGGTCGAGGCAGTCGCTCGCGGCGTCCAGCCGACCTTCCTCCTTGAGCCAGCCGGCCTTGATCTCGAGCAGGCGGTTCACGGTCGGGTAGCGGCTGAGCGCCGAGGAGATCAACTCGAGGGCGGCGGACCGCTCGCCGCTTTCCCAGAGCAGCTGGCATTTGAGCAGGAAGCCCTCGGCGGTCGCCTCGAGTCCGTGCCGGGCGATGCTGGCGGCGCAACCGGCGAAGTCCCCGCGCAGGAGCTGCGTCTGGGCTTGGGCGATCTGCAGGTCGCCGCGGACCGCGGCGGAAAGGTCGGGCCGCCCCAGGTACTTCTCGGCCGCCGCCAGGATGCGGCGGTCCTGGTCGAGCATCGAGCACCGGCGGAGGTAGAAGCGGAAATGCTCCTGGTCCTGCGCGGCGAACTCCAGCGACTCCTCCAGCAGCTGGTAGGCGTCGTCGGGTCGGCCGAACGCGAAGAACAGGTTCGCGCACATCCGTTGCGCCTCGAGGTTGGCCGGGGCCAGGCTCGCCCCGGTCCCGATGTATTTCGAGAACTCCGCGTAGTCCTGGCGGTCGTAGGCGGCCTTGGCGATCTCGACGTAGTATTCGCCCTTGCGTTGGAGGTGCGCGATCCGGCCGTAAGTCTCCTGCTTGGCCAGGATTCGGGCGCGGTCCCGCAGGCGGGCCTCCTCCGGGCTGCGGAACCAGCCCATGAACCCGTTGACGAGGCTATCCGGCAGGTAAAGGTACATGTCGGCCCGGCGGGTCGTCGGGATGCCGTTCATGAACCGTTGGTTGAAGTAATAGGCCTCCGCCGAGAGCACCCAGGTCAAGGCGAGCGTCGCTCCCGCCACGAGGGCGACCCGCGGCCAGACCAGCCGGTAGCGGGTCTCGCGGTAACCGACCGCGCTGACCTCGACCATGCCGAGCCAAGTGCGCCGGGAGGAAACCTGGGCGGGTCCCTTGCCGTAGGCATAGCCGGAATCTTCGGGCATCGGCCTGCATCCTCCCCGCGGCCGGGAGGACGGGCAAGTGCGGATTCCCCCTCAGAGGTGTTCGGCGACCTCCGCGGGCGTGGCCAAGGGCGGCAGGCAGGTCGTCCCGACGCAGAGCTGGTAGCGCGGCGAAGCGCTGGCTGGGCGGAGGAAGACCGGGCGGAAAGGCCGCGCGTGCGGCGAGGTCCGCTCATCCCCGCAGAGGGCCGTGCGCAGGGCTTCCCAGTCGGCTCCCGCCGGCGGCTCGAGCGTGGCGACCCCGATCGCCTGTCGGGTCAGCGCGGTCAGCGCATGCGCGGCGCCGTGGGGCACGTTGCGGCTCACCCCGCCGTAGGCGCGCGCCAGCACGGCGAACTCCTCGGCCCACGTCGGCTCGCCCGTGAGCGCGGCCACGCCCGCGAAACCATGCAGCAAGGAGGAGTTGCCCGCGGGGACCGCGTTGTCGAACCAGTCCTTCTGGCGGACCGCCAGGTCGGAGCGCTCCGCCGCGACCAGGAAGTAGCCGACCTCGTGCGGGTCGCCGAAGCCGAGCTGCGCCGTCCGCAGCAAGGCCGCGGCGCGCGCCGCGTGGAGCGTGGGATCGCCCCCGGCCCAGCCCGCCGTCGCGGCGAGCGCGAGCTCCGCCTCCACCAGCCAGGCGTGGTCCGTCAACGTGGCCGGAAGCGTCGCCGTCTCCCCGTGGACCACGGCCCGGAGCGCCAGGGTCGGCCCCGTCTCGTCGACGCAGGTGCGCCAGAGCGTCGCCTCGATCCGCGCGGCCAGGGCGTGCCAATCGCGTCGGCCGAAGATCCAGGCCGCCTGGGCCAGGCCGCGGACCGCCAGGGCGTTCCAGCCCAGCAAGGCCTTGTCGTCGCGACCCGGCTGCGGCCGTTGATTCCGGCGGGCGAGCAGTTTGGCGCGGGCCCCGGCCAGGCGGTCGCGGTCCGCGATCTTCCCCTTGAGTTTCGGGATGTTGGCGCCCTCGAAGTTGCCGCGGTCCGACAACCCGTAGACCTGCGCGAAGTCGAACGCTTCCGCGCCCAGGACCTCCGCCACCTCGGGCGCCTTCCACACGTAGGTCAATCCCTCGTGATGGTCCGTATCCGCGTCGAGCGACGCGGCCAGGAGGCCGTTGGCCAGCCCCATCTCGCGTTCCAGCCACCCCACCGTCTCGGCCACGACGCGGGCGTAGAGCGGGTCGCGGTAGCGGGCCCAGGCCTCGGCGTAGGTGCCGAGGAGCTGGGCGTTGTCGTAGAGCATCTTCTCGAAGTGCGGCACCGTCCAGTCGCGGTCCACGCAGTACCGGTGGAAGCCGCCGCCGATCTGGTCGTACAGGCCGCCTCGGGCCATCGCGCCCAGCGTCATCGTCAGGACGGCGTCGATCCGCGTGGCGAACGGCCGATCGGCCGCGACCGCCGCCGTGCCGCGCAACGCGAGCAGGAGGTCGAGCGACGACGGGGAGGGGAACTTCGGGGCCCCGCCGAGGCCGCCGTGCTGGTCGTCGTGCTGTTCGCAGAGCCGCCGGCCCGCGCCCAGCAGGTCCGCCGGGCTCGGCGCCGTGCCGTCGGCGTCGGGGGCGCGCGTCAGGTGGGTCAGGTTGTGCGCGATGGCGTCGGCATTGGCCGCGAGTTCGGATTTGTTGCGGTGGTAGAAGTCGGCCACGCGCATCAGCAGCTGCGGCCAGGGGACCTGGCCTTGGCCGCGGTCCTCCGGCGGGAAATAGGTCCCCCCGAAGAACGGCCGCCCGTCCGGCAGGCAGAAGCAATTCAGCGGCCAACCGCCGTGCCCCTGGACCATCTGCACCGCATCCATCATCAGCTTGTCGACCTCCGGGCGTTCCTCGCGGTCGACCTTGATGCAGACGAAATGCCGGTTCATCAGCTCGGCGATCCAGGGCTGCTCGAAGGACTCGCGCGCCATGACGTGGCACCAATGGCAGGAGGAGTAGCCGACCGACACGAGGACGGGCCGGTCCAGCGCCCGGGCGGCGGCGAAGGCCTCCGGACACCACGCCCACCAGTCCACGGGGTTGTCCTGGTGCTGGCGGAGGTAGAGGGAGGGCTCCTGGGCGAGGCGGTTGGGCACGGCAGGCACGTTGGGGGTCGGGGGAAAGGGTGCAACCCTGACCGTTTGTGAACCCCTTCGACTTGCAGGGGCGGGGGGAACGGGCCAAGGCTGACCCCATGAAACCCCTCGTGCTCGCCGGACTCCTCTGGGTCGCCCAGGCCGTCGCCCTCGAGGTCAAGGTCGTCCTGCCGGAGCAGGGGGTCGACGACAAGCTGAAGGCGTTCGCCGCCAAGTCCGAGGCCCTGCTCAAGGAGTGGGAGCCCAAGGTCGCCGACGCGCTGGGCTTCGGCGCGCTCCCGGGCGAAGTCCACCCCGCGGCCATCACCATCATCTTCCGCGACATGAAGGGCGTCGCCCATTGGGACGGCAAGGCGATCCACGTCGCCACCCAGTGGGTCTCTTCCCATCCCGAGGACTCCGGCTTGGTCGTGCACGAGCTTGTCCACGTGCTGCAGGCCTACCGCAAGGTCCCCGGCTGGTTCACCGAGGGCGTCGCGGACTACATCCGCTTCCAGCTCCTCGAGAAGGGGCGATTCGGCATCCGCCTCGACCTCGCGAAGATGAAGCCGCGGGACTCCTACCGCGTGACCGGTTGGTTCCTCGCCCAGGCCGAGGCCAAGCACCCAGGCCTCATCCGGAAACTGCACGCCGCCGCCAAGCAAGGCCGGGACGTCGAGCAGGCCTTCGCCGACCACTGCCAAGGCCGCACCATCGACCAGTTTTGGGCCAGCCTCGCCGCGGCGGCCCCCGCCCAGAAGTGAGTGACCAAACGATCCGCGTCCTCGACCCCACGGTCGCCAACCAGATCGCCGCCGGCGAGGTGGTCGAACGTCCCGCGGCGGTCATCAAGGAGCTGCTCGAGAACTCCCTCGACGCCGGCGCCACGCGCGTGACCATCGATTTCTCCCGCGGCGGCAAGGCGCTCATGGTCGTCGAGGACGACGGGAAGGGCATGACGCCCGACGAGGCCCTGCTGAGCCTCGAGCGCCACGCCACGAGCAAGATCCGGCTCGCCGCCGACCTCGACCGCATCGCCACCTTCGGTTTCCGCGGCGAAGCCCTCCCTTCGATCGCCAGCGTCGCCCGCTTCACGCTGCAGACCCGTCCCGCCGCCGCTGCCAACGGCGTCGAGATCCTCGTCAACGGCGGCAAGGTCATCCATCGCCGCGACCACGGGATGGCGCCGGGCACGCGCATCGAGGTCGCGAACCTCTTCCACCCGGTGCCCGCCCGCCTCAAGTTTCTGAAGTCCGACGAGACCGAGGCGGCGCACATCATCCGCCTCGTGCGGCTCTACGCCGTCGCCCACGCCGAGGTCGGTTTCCTGCTCCGCGAGGATGGCCGCGAGCTGTTCCGTTCGCCCGGTAAGGCGCCCTTGCTCGAGCGCGTGCGGGAAATCTGGGGCAAGCAGGTGGCCACGGAACTCGCCGTGATGCCGATCGCCGAGCGCCCCGGCCTCCGGCTCAGCGGCCTCCTCGGTCGGCCCGGCGTCTCGCGGGCGACCCGCCAGGACCTCGTTACGGTCGTCAACGGCCGCCCCGTCGACAGCCGCACGATGGCCTTCGCGTTGACCGAGAGCTACCACACGCTGATCCCGAAGGGCCGCTACCCGCTCGCCTTCATCTTCCTCGAGATGGATCCGGCCTGGGTCGACGTGAACGTCCACCCCGCCAAGCGCGAGGTGCGTTTCCGCGACGAGGCCAAGGTGCGCGGCTTCATCATCGAATCCGTGCTCGGCGCCCTGCGCGCCAGCCCGGCCGCCACGATCGACCCCGAGCGCGTCCCCTTGGAGCCGCCCTCTTTCGCCGCCGCGTTCGTCCCGGCGGTCCCGCCGCCGATGCCGCCGGCCGCCGGCGAGACGGCCACCGCGGCGTTTTCCCCGTCGCCGGCCGCCCCGACGCCGGCACCGATGCCTTCCTCGGCGCCCCTGCGCCTGGGCTGGCGCCTCCTGGCGCGGCTCCGCGAAGAGCGCGCCGTCTTCGAGACGCCGACGGGGCTGGCGGTGCTCGACTTGGGGGCCGCCCACCAGCGCGTCCTCTACGAGGAGATCCTGGCGCGCTTCACCGCCGGCCGTCCCGTCTCCCAGCCGCTCCTGGTGCCGCTCACCCTGGAGCTAGACCCCTTGCCGGCCGCGGTGCTCAAGGAACGCCAGGAACTGCTGACCGCCGCCGGTTTCGAGTTCGAGGAATACGGACGCAATTTTTGGCGGCTCGCGGCCTTGCCGACGTGGCTCGAGCCGGCCGACGCACTCGTCTTCGTGCGGGACCTGCTGGCCGAGATGGCCCGACGCGAGGGCGACTTCGGCCGCCCGGCCCTGGCCTACGACGCCTTGGCGAAGCTCGCCGTCGCGCGCGCCCGCCGCAAGGGCGACGCCTTGGCCGACGGGGAGCTGCTCGCCTTGGCGGAGGCGCTCTTCCGCACGGCGCAGCCGGGGACGTGCCCGAAGGGCCGGCGGACGTATGTGGAGTGGTCGGATGCCGACCTCGGGCGCCGGTTCGGCTGATCAGCGCCGGCCGCGCTTGCGCGGGGCCGCGGGCTTGCCCGTCCGCAGCGCCTCGATCTGGTCGCGCAGCGTCGCCGCCTTCTCGAACTGCAGTTCGTCGGCGGCCGCCAGCATCTCGGACTCCAGGTCGGCCAGCACGCGCGCGATGTCGCGGTCGTCGGTGCCTTCGGCCACGGCGAGGGTCTCCTCGGCCGTCAGGTCGACCAGGCTTTCCTCGATCCTGCGGTGCGTGCTCTTCGGGGTGATCCCGTGCTTCGTGTTGTAGGCTTCCTGGCGCTTGCGCCGGTCGCGGCAGATCGTCAGCGCGCGGGTCAGCGATTTCGTCATGACGTCGGCGTACAGCAGGACCTTGCCCTCCTCGTGGCGGGCCGCGCGGCCCGACGTCTGGATGAGGCTCGTCTCGCTGCGCAGGAAGCCTTCCTTGTCGGCATCGAGGATGCCGACGAGCGCGACCTCGGGCAGGTCGAGGCCCTCGCGCAGCAGGTTGACGCCCACGAGCACGTCGAAGGAGCCGGCGCGCAGGCGACGGAGGATCTCGACGCGTTCGATCGCGTCGATGTCGGAGTGCAGGTATTCGACCTTCAGCCCGCTGTCCCGCATGAAGTTGGCGAGGTCCTCGGACATCCGCTTCGTGAGCGTGGTGACCAGGGTGCGGTAACCGCGCGCGGCGACGGCCTTGGCCTCGCCGATGATGTCCTCCACCTGGCCGGCGATGGGGCGGACTTCCATGACCGGGTCGAGGAGGCCCGTCGGGCGGATGACCTGCTCGGCGATGACGGCCGAGACCTTGTACTCGTGGGGCGCCGGGGTGGCGGAGACGTAGACCGCCTGCGCGACCAGCTGGTCGAACTCCTCGGGGCGCAGGGGACGGTTCTCGAGCGCCGACGGCAGGCGGAAGCCGAACTCGACCAGGCGCTCCTTGCGGGCGCGGTCCCCGTGGTACATCCCGCCGATCTGCGAGACCGAGACGTGGCTCTCGTCGATGAAGACCAGCTTGTCCTCCGGGAAGAAGTCCAGGAGGCAATGGGGGCGCTCGCCGGGCCGGCGGCCGGACATGTGCATCGAGTAGTTCTCGATGCCCGGGCAGAAGCCCGTCTCGCGGAGCATCTCGAGGTCGTGCTCGACGCGCATCCGGAGGCGCTGCGCCTCCACGAGGCGGTTCGTCCGCTCGAAGTGGCCGACGCGTTCCTCGAGCTCCGCGCGGATGGCCGCGGTGGCGGCCTTCACGCGGCCCGGGGCCATCACGTACTGGTTCGCCGGGTAGAGGTCGAACTTCTGGAGGGACTTGCCCGGCTTCACGCTGACGGGGTCCAGCTCGCGGATGGCCTCGAGCGTGTCGCCCCAGAATTCCAGGCGCACGGCGGATTCCATGTAGGCCGGCCAGACGTCGATGGTCTCGCCCCGGGCGCGGAAGTTGCAGCGTTCCAGGATGGCGTCGTTGCGGGTGTACTGGTTGGCCACCAGCTTGGCCAGCAGCTCGTCGCGGCGCAGCGTCATGCCCGCCTTGAGGGCGATCATCGCGGCCAGGAAGTCCTCGGGGGAGCCGAGGCCGTAGATGCAGGAGACCGAGGCGATCACCACGACGTCGCGGCGGGAGAGCAGGGCGCTGCTGGCGCTGATGCGCAGGCGCTCGATGTCCTCGTTGATGGCGGAGTCCTTCTCGATGAACGTGTCCGTCGCCGGCACGTAGGCCTCGGGCTGGTAGTAGTCGTAGTAGCTGACGAAGTACTCGACGGCGTTCTCGGGGAAGAAGTTCCTGAACTCCGAGTACAGCTGCGCGGCCAGCGTCTTGTTGTGCGAGATGATCAGGGCGGGGCGCTGCTGCTGCGCGATCAGGTTCGCCATCGTGAACGTCTTGCCCGAACCCGTGACCCCGAGGAGCGTCTGGCGGCCGTGGCCGGCCCGCAGGGAGGCGTCGAGCGCGGCGATCGCGGCCGGCTGGTCGCCCATCGGGCGGTAGTCCGATTTCAGCCGGAATTCCATCTCAGCCCAGCCGCCCGCGGGCGAGCCACCGCGGGTCGACTTCGGAGAGGTCCGCCACGATCCGATGGGCGCCGACCGGCGCCAGCTGCTCCCGGGTGTTCGTCGTCGCGAGCGCGATGGTGATGAAGCCCCCGGCCAGGCCGGCCTGGAGCCCCGAGAAGGAGTCCTCGAAGACGAAGGAGGCCGCTGGCTCCCCGCCGCCGAGGGCGCAGGCCTTGAGGAAGACCTCGGGGTCGGGCTTGCCCCGGGTGACGTCCTCGCTGGCGACCGCGCCGGCGAAGAAATGGCCGATGCCGAAGAGCTCGAAGGAGAGGGCGAGGTTCTCCTTGTGGGTGGAGGTCCCGATGACGCAGGGGATGCCGAGGTCCCGGAGCGCCCCGCAGAGCTCGCGGACGCCGGGCAGCAGGCGGACGTGCCCGGTGCGGGCGATGTCGCGGTAGAGGGCTTCCTTGCGGTTCGACAGGCGCTTCACCTCCGCCGGCTCGCGCGTCCAGCCGAGGATGTCGGGGATGATCAGCTCGTTGCGCTTGCCGAAGCCGCGCTTGAAGTGGTCGGCCGGCAGGGGGCGGCCCTCCTCCTTGGCCAGGGCTTCCCAGGAGCGTTCATGGGCCACGGAGGAGTCGATGACGACCCCGTCCCAATCGAAGACGGCGACGGTGCGGCCCATCTCAGTGCTTATCCCAGGCGAGGGTGACCTTGACCGGGCGATGCTCCCACACGTTGAGCGGCTCGAACATCTGGCCCGGGGCCAGGATCCCGTTCGGGTCGAGGGCCCGCTTCACCGCCCGCATCGCGCCGATCTCGGCCGGGGTGTGCTGGAGGGAGAGGAAGGGGGACTTCGCGATGCCGATCCCGTGCTCGCCGGTGATGGCGCCGCCCAGCTCGACGACCTTGGTCATCACCTCGTGGATGGCCTTCTCGGCCTTGCGGCAGTGCTCGGGGTTGTCCCGGTCGTACATGATGTGCACGTGGAAGTTGCCGTCCGCCGCGTGCCCGAAGGTCGGCGTGGCCAGGCCCACGCGGTCGCGGACCTCGCGGGTGTAGCGGATGAGCGCCACGTAGCTGCGGAAGGGGACGACGATGTCCTCGTTGAGCTTGGCGTTGCCGAGCGCGTACATCGCCTGGGAGCAGGTGCGGCGGATGTCCCAGAGCGCCTCGGCCTCGGCCTCGACGTCGGTCTCGCGGAAGGCCGCGGCGTGGCGGCCGATCCAGGCGCGCACCTTGACGGCGTCCTC
>Ga0192647_100695_pt1 | contig 23423 bp, 19 predicted proteins | sample LauGreFa1BDMLBSN_2_FD_133046 | JGI IMG/M metagenome (GOLD analysis project Ga0192647, IMG submission 133046) | Freshwater lake microbial communities from Lake Michigan, USA - Fa13.BD.MLB.SN - reassembly | ecosystem: Environmental > Aquatic > Freshwater > Lake | place: Lake Michigan, USA...
GCCAGCCCGACGTCGCCCCGCTTCGCTCTGCGAGCTACGCAGGGCTATGACGGGCACCCCGCTCCGCACTATGTGCTTCGCAGGGCACTGCTGCTTCGCCCAAGACGATGGTGCTCCACGTGGCTGCGCCACGCGTAGCCCCATCGGGGCGAAGCGTGGTGGGGGAAGCAGGACTCGAACCTGCGAAGGCATAGCCAGCGGATTTACAGTCCGCCCCCTTTGCCGCTCGGGACATTCCCCCGCCCGTGATCGACCCGAAGGTGACCGCAACGCGGCGACTTATGATGGCCGACCGGGCATGTGTCAATACTGATCTGCCCCCGTGGCGGCAGATCGTGATGATTAGGGGTGCTGTTTGCGGAATTGTGCCGCCGTGCCGAGTGTGCGAGAAGGACACCAGAACAGGAATTTGACCATGTCGCGACGTTTTGGCGGAAAATCCGGGCCTTCCTCTGACGGGAGGGGGCGCGAACAGGCGGGTGGCCACAGGCCGCAACAGCGGAGCGGGCCGAAGCATCCCTATCTCTACGGGTTGCATACGGTGGAAGAGGCGCTCGCCAATCCGAAGCGGCGGCATCGCGCGCTCTTGATCACCGAGAATGCACTGCGCCGGTTGCAGGAGCGGATGCCGGTGATGCCGATTGCGCCGCAAATCGTCAAACCTGACGAGATCGACAGGCTGGTGGGCATGGATGCGGTGCATCAGGGTGTTGCGCTGGATACGGAGCCCCTGCCCTCGCCGCATATCCGCGATCTGCCCGCGAAGGGCATTCTGCTTGTGCTTGACCAGGTGACGGACCCGCACAATGTCGGCGCGATCATGCGGACGGCGGCGGCGTTTGGCGCGGAGGGCGTGATCGTGACGGAGCGGCACAGCCCAGAGGCGAGCGGCGTGCTGGCGAAGGCGGCATCGGGCGGGCTGGAACATTGCCCGCTGATCGAGGTGGTCAATCTCGCGCAGACGCTGACGGAACTCGGCGAATTGGGATTTTGGCGGGTGGGGCTTGATTCGGAAGGACCGGCGATTGTGGCGGACAGTCTCGCGACCGCGCCGATCGCGCTCGTCTTGGGGGCGGAGGGCAAGGGATTGCGCCGCCTGACGCGCGAACGATGCGATGTGCTGGCGCGATTGGATATGCCCGGGGCGATCAAGAGCCTCAACGTGTCGAATGCGGCGGCGGTGGCGCTCTTCGCGGTGCATCACGCGCTGAGCACCAAGGGCTGAGAGCGGGCGGCGTATTAGACCAATGGCCTAGAGTCCGCTCCATCGACCTCTTCACTCAAACAGGTTATTTTTTGACGATTGGTTAGGCATGTTTGCCGACCATTGTTCTGCGTTTACGGGGCATCAAGCTCCGGTTTTGAAACGTTTAAAAGGGGAAACAAATGGCTCAAGCAGCATCGGGCGCGAAACGCCCTATGACGCCGGCGGAGAAGAAGGTGATTTTCGCCTCGTCGCTCGGCACCGTTTTCGAATGGTATGATTTTTATCTGTACGGATCTCTCGCGGCGATTATCGGCGCGCAATTCTTCAACGTGCTGGGCGCGGACGGCAAGCCGATGTTCGACGAGACGACGCGCAATATCTTCGCGCTGCTCGCCTTTGCTGCAGGCTTTATCGTGCGTCCGTTCGGCGCGATCTTTTTCGGGCGGATCGGTGATATGGTCGGCCGGAAATACACCTTCCTCGTGACGATCATGCTGATGGGTCTGTCGACCTTCGTGGTGGCGTTGCTGCCGAGCTCGGCGACGATCGGCATTTTGGCACCGATCATCCTGATCATTTTGCGGCTTTTGCAGGGTCTGGCGCTCGGCGGTGAATATGGCGGGGCGGCGACCTATGTCGCGGAGCACTCACCGCATGGCCGTCGTGGATTTTATACGTCATGGATCCAGACAACGGCGACGTTGGGGCTGTTCCTGTCGCTGGTCGTGATTTTGGGCACGCGGACGCTGGTCGGCGAAGCGAATTTTGCGGCGTGGGGATGGCGTATTCCGTTCGCGGTGTCGATTGTGCTCCTCGGGATCTCGGTCTGGATCCGGTTGCAGCTCAACGAATCGCCCGCCTTCAAGAAGATGAAGGAAGAAGGCACGCACTCCAAGGCTCCGCTCAGCGAGGCGTTCGGCCAGTGGGGCAATGCCAAGATCGCGCTGATCGCGCTGTTCGGGCTTGTGATGGGCCAGGGCGTTGTATGGTATACGGGGCAGTTCTACGCGCTGTTCTTCCTGCAATCGATCTTGAAGATTGACGGCTATACGGCGAATTTGCTGATCGCGTATTCGCTGATCATCGGCACAGGCGGGTTCATCTTCTTCGGTGCGCTGTCGGACCGGATCGGCCGCAAGCCGATCATTCTGGCGGGCTGCCTGATTGCGGCGCTGACCTACTTCCCGCTGTTCGGTGCACTCACCACAGCCGCCAACCCGACGCTTGCCAACGCGATTGCGACCGTGAAGGTCTCGGTTGCGGCGGATCCGGCGGATTGCGGCAATCTGTTCAACCCGGTGGGTACACGCAAATTCACCTCGTCTTGCGACGTCGCGCGCGACGCTCTCGCCAAGGCGGGCGTGAAATATACGTCGACGGCAGGCACTGCGGGCGAACCAGCCAAAATCCTTGTCAACGACGCGGAAGTGCAGGTGTACAAGGATGGCAAGGTTGATCCGGACTTCGCGAAGAACCTGACGGCGGCGGTTGTCGCGGCGGGTTATCCGAAAGCGGACGATGCCGGCAAGGTGAAGCTGAACGGCGTGTTCGACATCTTCAAGAGCCAGACGCTGACGATTATCGGCATTCTGACCATCCTCGTGATCTATGTCACGATGGTGTACGGCCCGATTGCGGCGGCGCTTGTGGAACTGTTCCCGACCCGCATCCGCTACACGTCGATGTCGCTGCCGTACCATATCGGCAATGGCTGGTTCGGCGGGTTGCTGCCGGCGACGTCCTTCGCGCTCGTGGCGCAGACGGGCGATATCTATTACGGGCTGTGGTATCCGATCGTGTTCGCGCTCGCGACCGTCGTGATCGGTTTGCTGCTCGTGCCGGAGACCAAGGATCGCGACATTTACGCGAATGACTGATCCAAACGGCTCAATATAGAAAATGGCCCCGTTCACGCGGGGCCATTTTTTTGATCAGAACGCCGAAGACGCGATTCGGGGTGGCCCGGCTACCGGGCTTTATTCGCAGACGGTCCGCCGGTGAAGCTGCCAGCCCCATCCCCTGACCCAGACGCGCTCCTGCACCTGATAGCACTCGGGATAATGCTGCGGCGGATAGTAGACAGGTTGCGGCGCGTAATAAACCGGGCGCGGCTGGTGATAACGCGGCCGCGGCTGGTAGCCAAAATTCTCGTCACCATAGCCATGATTCTGGCCGACATAGACAGAGCCACCGCCCCTGCCGGAATTTCCGAGAATGGCACCGAGCGCCAACCCGCCAATAATGCCGAAGGCCGCCGCCTCGCCCGGCGAAACGCGGTTCTTGGCGCTGGCAAAGGAAGGCTGCGCCAAAACACCGGCCAGTGCGATACTGCCCGCGAGCATCACCCGCAAAACAGGCCGGGAAATTCGAGATAAGACATAAAAGCCACGCATGGTTCACCCCTTTGGAACGGACCCCGACACGACAAGGGCGGGGTACCAGCAACGTCAACAGGATGCGCCGTCAGGACTGAACTCGGTCTGAATGAATGAAAGCGAAATTGTGGCAAAGCGGAAGGTGGCATCTGTGCACGAGGGAGGCGCTTGCTTGGAAAAGAGGCGGGCGGAAAAGACTTGCTCAGACAAATCACTTGCGCAGACTCGGCTTCCCTGTTAGCCAAGCGACGCGAAATTGCCGGTTTAGCTCAGTTGGTAGAGCAACGGTTTTGTAAACCGTAGGTCATCTGTTCGAGTCAGATAACCGGCACCATTATTATTGCAATCCTTCGCACAATTGGGGGGTGAACGGGTAAAGTAGGTTACTGTCCGGTTTACACTTTCTATGTGCCATAGGTGCTTTCCATTTTGAGAATTCCGCTCTACGCCGCGTCCGTATCACAGCTTGAATAATGGTGGTCGAGTACCTCTTTCTCAGTCCTAAATCTTAGTCGGGTAATCGTGGCAATCTCGGCTTCGGTTGCTCCTCGTCATGCCAAGGGAGTAACAGTGGTTCCGCTTAGGCGCAGAAACACAGGGCCGTCAATCTCGGTATTTTTGCATGTATACTTTCATATTTTTCGGAACCCATCCGGCCGCTGCGCGTGGCGTTGTCTGTCAAATGAATTTGGATGCCAATCCGGTGTGCCCCCCAATTCCACTTGCACCCTTCCGATGAATTAGCTAATCTAGCTAAGCGAGGTTCATGCCATGCGATCCGTTAAAATACATGAGGCCAAAACGCAGCTTTCCCGTTTGCTCGTCGCTGTTGAGGCGGGGGAGGAGATTACGCTGACGCGAGGGGATGTTCCGGTTGCCAAATTGGTGCCGTTTCCCGAACCGGTGAAAAAGCCACGTGTGCCGGGGCGTCTCAAAGACGTGATCAAATGGGATGACAGGTTTTTTGATCCCCTGCCCGAGGATGAATTGCGGCTCTGGAACGGGGAAGGAGAATGAAGGTCCTGCTTGATACCCATGCGCTGATCTGGTGGCTAGCCGATCATCCGCGTTTGTCGAAACGTGCGCGGGACGTCATCAAGGATGAGATGAACGACATCTTTGTTAGTGCGGCAAGCGTTTGGGAAATTGCCACTAAAAAACGCATCGGCAAGCTTGATACGGATCCATTCGTCCACGGTATCGAGGAAGAAATTGCCACTGAGCGGTTCTCAACCCTTGTTATCACCGCTTCCCATGCCGAAAAAGCGGGGAGCCTCGACCATCCGCATCGGGACCCTTTTGACCGAATGCTTATTGGCCAGGCGCTTGTCGATGGTCTGGTAATTGTCTCGAACGAGGCCTTGTTTGACGGGTTTGGTGTGCCGCGGCTCTGGTAACGCTCGGCTTCGTCGAGATTATCCGCCCCATCAGCGCACCATAGGCATGCTTGGCGATCGCATCGGGGAAGTCGAGCAGTGCGTGCTCAAATCCCGTGACCGCTCTATTTACCACAAATGGCTTGCCTCATAATTGTTTGACAATAATTAATAATATTAATATAAGTATTATCACGATAAATGAGAAAAATACTTTTTATAAAGGTGAATTTAATGTTTTTTTCGATCCGGAAATTCCTTGTTTATTTATGGAATTTTATTTTTAATCATGAAGTTAGCCCGCTTCGGAATATTCCCGATGTGGCGGTTCGTCATTATGTCTTGCAGATTCTTGGATTTATGTGGGCGATCTGTTTTTCGGTGGCGCTGGGCAGCTACACTGTGTTCACGGCAAGCCTTGTCGGGCATATTGTATTGATCGCGGCGATGGCGGTGACTGTCGCGACGTGGACGACGGCGAAAGTGAAGCCAGGCGTTTTTGTGCGGAGCGTGGGCCGCAGCCCTGACGGCGAACACCACTGAGTGTGGTGGAGCCGTCATTAGCCCATCTGAGTTGTGCACAAAATGAGGCAGATCGGCGGGTGACTGACTGGTTGACCCGCCCCTAGTCGCGTTCCACAGGTGTGATCCACCCCATCACCGCGCCGGACGGATCCTTGACGATGGCGATGCGGCCGACATCAGGGACGTCGAAGGGCTTGCGTTGCACCGTGCCACCCGCCGCTACTGCAGCGGCCACGCGCTTGTCGACATCATCAACGGCGAAATAGATGAACCAATGCGGCGGCGTGCCGGGTGGCGCGAACATGGCGAGCGGCACAATGCCGGCTTGACGCTCGCCACCCGCCATGGCCAGCCAATACTCGCCCTCCCCGCTTGGCATGTTTTCAAATGTCCAGCCGAGCGCTTTGGCATAAAAGATTTTCGCGTTCTCGACATGATCGGTGTTCAGTTCGGCCCAGAAATAGGTGCCGTGTTTGACTGCCATGAGGTTCTCCGCAAGAAGAGGCTGGGGAAATTCGGGAGCCTTTTACAGAGATAAAAGATGGAACAGTGTTTGGTTCCAGAGTTACGTAATAAACATAATATAAAATGTATTTTTGTTTTACAGCTTAGATTAAGCTTCTCATATTCATAAACAAATTCAACAAATTATGATTTTTATCCGGAAAAATACGGATTTATATTGACGTATAACGCGCCAGTCCCTTAAAAGTTGCTTACGGAAAAATACGGACACCGGCTGAAACGGTGTTCCGGCGGGACGGACGATCCTGTGATCCGCACGACCTTCGAGATGCGCCAGATCAAGAGAGCGCGAAGGCATTCTTCAGGCCTGACAAGCACGGCCTGCTTCCCATGACCATGCGTGGTCTCAACCTGTGTCCCGTGACGCCGATACCCGGCGCTGCGACGGCGGATTCGTCCGCCATCCACGAGAAGGATGAGCAATATGGCTATCGACCCGAAAAATCTCGCCGGCACCGCAACGCTGACTTTCAGCGATGAATTCAACACGTTCAGCATCTGGAACGGCAGTTCCGGCACCTGGCAAACGTCCTATCCGTGGTCGCCCGCCAGCGGCGGCACCAATGCGCCGAATGGCGAATTGCAATGGTATATCAACCCGGCTTACGCGCCGACATCTTCGGTGAACCCGTTCAGCATTAGCGGCGGCATCCTCGATATCGAGGCTGCGCCGGCGTCCGCAACGATCAAATCAATCACCGGATTGCCCTATACGTCGGGTATCATCACAACCAACCATTCATTTGCGCAGACCTATGGCTATTTCGAAATGCGGGCGCAATTGCCGACGGGCCAAGGGATCTGGCCTGCGTTCTGGCTGCTGCCGACCGATCTGAGCTGGCCGCCTGAAATCGACGTGATGGAAGTGATCGGCTCGCGCCCGAACGAACTGAACACCACGGTGCATTACGGCAATGAATTGTCGAAAGGCTTCGTGACCACGGTTTCGGGCATGACAAATGGTTACCACACTTACGGGGTGGACTGGCAGAAAGACTATATTACGTGGTTTTATGACGGCGCGCAGGTGGCGAAAACAGCGACGCCCGCGGGTCTGGACAAGCCCATGTATATGCTGGCCAATCTGGCCGTTGGTGGTAGCTGGCCGGGAAGCCCCGACCCGTCGACGCCGTTCCCGTCCGAACTGAAGATCGATTATATTCGCGCCTATGCTGCGGCTCCGAATGGCGGGGGGACACCACCTCCTTCGCCGACACCGACACCAACGCCAACACCTACTCCGACACCAACCACGCAGAAACTGTTCGAACTGGCGGTTGGACCGGCGACGACGAAGACGATTCTTGGAACCTCCGGCAAAGATGTGATCAACGGCACGAGCGGTAATGATTATATCGACAGCTGGGGCGGTTCGGACACGATGTCAGGTGGTGCAGGCGGCGACACATACGAAATCTACAGCAGCAGCGCCGTGATCAAGGAGCTTCTGAATGCCGGGATCGACACCGCTATCAGCGGCGCGAAAAGCTTCACGCTTGCGGCGAATGTCGAAAACCTCATCCTATTCGGCAATGGCGGCGTGGCCGGAAACGGAACCCAGACGGGTACAGGCAACAGCCTGAACAATTTGATGGTGTCGAATTCGACGACTTCGGCCTTCACGCTCAAGGGGATGGGCGGCAATGACCAGATTTTTGCCGGCAAGGCCGCGGATATCCTCACGGGCGGCACGGGTGCGGACGAGTTTGTGTTCAAGGCTCTGCCGACTGCGGCGGGACGTGTTACCGACTTCGCGGTGGGCGTCGACATGCTGGATCTGAGGGGCATATTCGCCGCTTCAGGCTATGCCGGCACGAACCCGATCATCGACAAGCATCTGATGCTGAGCGCAAATGCCAGCGGGGGCACGGATGTGTTTTTTGATGCGGATGGCACGGGCGCGAAGGCGGCGGTGAAAGTCGTCTCGCTTGACGGGATCGTGCCGTCGACGCTGCATCTGCAGGCGGATATCTGGTTCGCCTGATGCTCACCGATCAGAGGCCCGTGTGACACTCACAAGCCGGGAGACCTTAGAGGGTCTTCCGGTTTTTTGCTGACGTAACTTCCCCAAGGTGAGGCGGCGGGAAAGAGCGGCTAAGCTTGCCATCCACATGAATGGCGGGGTTTACGGCAATGACATTGCGATATCTCGGTTACAAATTCGCGCTCAATCTCTTGTCGGCGTCGAATTTGTACAAGCCGCTTGCGCGTCTGAAGTCCGCGCGCGGGATCATTCTGGCTGCGCACAGGGTGCGCCCGTTCAGCGGCGGCCCGTTCTTGCCGAATAGATCGCTTGAAATCACGCCGGAATTTCTGGGCGATGCACTCCGGCTCGTGCGCAGCCGGGGTTATGAATTTGTCGACATGGATGAGGCGCTCAAGCGATTGCGGAGTGACGACCGCCGCCGTTTTGCCGTGCTGACATTCGATGATGGATACCGGGACCACGCGGATTACGCGCTTCCCGTCATGCGCGAGCTCGAGGTTCCGGCGACGTTTTACATCGCACCGGGATTTGCGGAACGTCGTGCGGCGCTATGGTGGGAGGAAGTGGAAACAGTGATTGCGACGAATGAAGCTGTCACACTCGATCTGCCGATGAAGGGCCTTCAACTCAGGGCCAACTCGGCGCGGCAAAAGCAGGCAGCATTCGAGCAAATCTACCGCGAGATTCGCGGACTCTCCTGGCAGGACGCCAAGGCGGTGACGGCGCAACTGGCAAAAGATTACCGGATCAGTAGCGCCGAGACGGTGGAAAGCGCGTGCCTTGATTGGGACGGCGTGCATGCCCTCGCAGCCGACCCGCTCGTAACCATTGGCGCGCATACGGTCAGCCATCCCGTGCTGGCCGCTTGTTCCAAGGGAATGATCATGGATGAATTGCGCCAGTCGCGCGCGATCCTTGTCAATCAATTGCAGCGACCTGTCCGGCACCTCGCCTACCCACATGGCGACCCGACCGCGGCAGGCCAACGCGAGTTCGAAACCGCGCGTGAGATCGGGTTTGACTCGGCGGTAACCACGCGGCCGGGGCTTGTCGATCATCATCATGCCGACCGGCTGACCGCCTTGCCCCGCGTATCGCTCAACGGGTGTTTCCAGTCGCTGGGCCAGCTTGATGTGCTGATTTCGGGCGTGCCTTTCATGATCAAAGACGCACTCAAACGGGGTCAGGCAATGGCCTGATATTCTTTTTTTCCGAGTCTTCTTGCATTTTTGGAACTTATTCTTGGCTGGAAGACTCTTCTTATATTCACACCAGACTTGATGGACGCCATGCTCGACGCACCAGACAGCAAGACAAAAAGCCACCCCGTCCCGTCATCGGATCACACGGCCCAAGGTCCGACACTTGCAGACCTCGTTCCTTCGCTGAAATGGATCGAAGCACCCGATATTCCGGAGGCTGGAGAGGTTCCGTTCAATCCGGCATTTGTAGCTCCGGATACGGGCTTTTGTGACACTCCGATTTTTGACCATTTCCAGCGTGCCGCCATGGCGCACAGGGACTCGATTGCGATCAGCGATGGCATGCCGCGCATGACCTTTGGCGAGCTGCTTGCAAAAAGCCTCGTATTGGCACGCAGGATCGGCGATCTTGTGCCGGCGGGGGAAGCTGTCGGTATTTTTCTGGCGGACCCGGCGCTGTTCCCGCTGGCGGCGCTCGGCTGCTTTGCGGCGCACAGGCCGTTTATCGCGCTTGACCGGAACAGTCCAACCGAGCGGAACCACTATATTCTGGAACAATCGGGTGTGCAGTTCATGATACTCGACTCGGCGGTTGACTCGATCCCGCAGGCTTTATCGATCCTCGTGACATCGATCGATATTGATGCCCACGACGTTCAGCCAGTAAACGAAAGACAGAACGCCGAGCCGTTGGCTACCGATTCAACCGACGAGCCCGCGTTCATCCTGTATACCTCTGGCAGCACGGGTCATCCGAAGGGCATTGTCGGCAGCGAGCGGGGATTGCTGGAGCGCATCCGGCAACATGTGATCGCGTGCCAGATGACCTCGGACGATGTCTGCCTGCCGCTGAGTTCACCCTGTACGATTGCGGGCAATCGAGAGATTTTCTCGGCGCTGCTTTCGGGCGCGCAGTTGATGATGGTGGAGCCGCAAAAGGCGGGATTACGCGGCTTGCGGACGTTGATCCGGGACAGCAAGGTGACGTTCATCAATACGGTCCCGGCATTGGTCCGGTCGATCCTGAAGGCGGAGGGGCCAGATACGGATTTTGCGACCGTGCGGCTTGTCCGCCTGAACGGTGACCGGGTTTTATGGTCGGACCTCGCGCTCCTCAAAGAAAAGATGCCGGAAAACTGCTTCCGGCAGGTTGCCTATTCATCGACGGAGACAACCGGAACCTTCTGGTATCCGCCGCGGGATTTAGGTGACCGGACCGGAACGGTTCCGATCGGGATGATGCATTCGGAGGTGGGGTACACGCTCTTGGCCGCGGATGGCACATCGGCCAGACCGGGCGAGGAAGGCGAATTGGTCATCCGCAGCAGGTTCATGGCGCTGGGGCACTGGCGGCACGGCACCTGTGTGCCGGGGCCGATCCTGCCGGACCCCGAACGTGCGGGCTTCCGGATTTTTGCGACGGGTGATCTCATGCGTCTTGGCACGGGAAACCTGCTTGAATTTGTTGGTCGCAAGGACAGGCAGATCAAAATTGACGGACAGCGCGTGGAGCCGGCGGAACTTGAAGTTTTGCTGCGCCAGTCGCTCGGTGTGGCCGATGTCGCCGTGGTGCCCAGCACGCTCGATGGCGAAGTCGCGCTGGTGAGCTTTATCGTGGCCAGCAATCCGGATGATAGCCATCTTGTCGAGGGTTTGCGGGCGCGCATCAGAACACAACTGCCAAAGCAGCTCCACCCGCGCACGATCCATTTGCTCGCGGCGATCCCGCGCCTGCCAAGCGGCAAGCAGGATACGCAAAGCCTGATCAGGACTGATGCCGCATTTCATGAGGCGGAGGCGGCAAACGAGAACGACATGTCCATCAGCGAGAGCAGTGATTCGGTGTCATCTGCCATTGAGCGTGTCTGGAAAAAGACGCTCAAGATCGCCCATGTCGACCCCGAAACGAGTTGGGATTCGGCTGGCGGGACATCGCTGAAGCTTTTGCGCTTCGTGTTCCAGCTGGAAACCGAACTTGACCGAAAATTGCCGCTTGATCTTGTTTCGGTTGAAATGACGCCGCGGGAACTCGAGCGCGCTATCCTCGCGCTTGACCGGGCGGAGACAGCACAAAACGATGCACCACAGGGCAGTCTGACAGCGTCTCATCGGCCATTAGTGTTCCTGTTCCCCGGATTGACCGGTGAAAATCCATCACTTGCCGCGCTTCGGGTTGAATTGGGCGATACGATTGATCTCGCTTTGATTACCTATCCGGGTTGGCGTGACATGGCGGCAAGCGCGATGGACTTTGACGCGATGACAGATACCGCTGTGCAACAAGTGCTCGAAAAAGCGCCCGAAGGCGAGCTTGAATTCATCGGGTATTCGCTCGGAGGGGCAGTGGCATTCAACGCCGCGCAAAAGCTGATCGCCTTGGGGCGGTCAATCAGCAGATTCTGTGTCCTCGACAATGATATCAGCGGAAAATCGCGATCATCGGGAACCGGGCTGAGTGACAGCCTCAAACGGGTCGTCCTCGCATTGAGCGGTGATCTCGGTGGAGAAATCACACCTTTCGAGCGCGCGAGCAGGGTTCTCGCCCTGGGGTTAGCGAGACCACTTGCGAGGCCCGCCTTGCGGCTTCTGTCCCATGTTTCATTTGGCAGCCTTCAGCCAGAAAAGCGATATATGCTTGAAACCGAGATCTGGGAAGCGCTGCAACGCCGGGCTTTCCTGAACTGGCTCGTATCGGACCCGATGCATCCATTGCCGATGCCGATCTTTCTGGTACGATCGGAAGAACTCCGCCCGGGTGCACCGCCCGATCTCGGATGGGCCCTGCTGACCCCCTATCTGTCTATTGTGCTGGTACAGGGCGATCATATCAGCATGTTGCGGCAACCGAACAGGGATAGGGTGCGGGAGGCACTCACGGCCTATTTTGCCGATCATCCGGGCGCAATACGGCACGCGGCCGAGTAGGTTGCCTCAAGACGAAAAGCCCGCCCCCTCTTGATGAATGGGGCGGGTTTTTTTGACCGCGTCAAGGCGGTACGACGTTCAGAAGTGAGTGCGTGAGACAGGCCGCTTCGGCTGCATCCCGTAAACGCGTATACGGTCGATCTGATAATCCGCAGGAAAGCGCGTTGTCGCATCGGGTGGGCCGGCCCAGCCGCCGCCAATGGCGAGATTGGCAAGAAGATACATCGGCTTGTGCATGTCGGACGGCGTCGGAACAGAGACCATCCGGCGACCATCAAAATACCAGACGATTTCCTCGCTGGTCCATTTGACACCGTAAGTATGAAAACCTTCGGACAAATCAGGTGTCGGGAAGGCGTTCATGATCTTGCTCTTGCTGCCAAACTGCCGGGAATGAAGCGTCGCGTAATATTGCGATGTTTCGTGGCCGAGCGCTTCGAGAACATCGATTTCGGGCGGCCAAGTGCGGTCCGTCGGCAGCATCCAGAAAGCGGGCCATAGCCCCTGCCCCTTCGGGATCTTTGCGCGGATTTCGGCATAGCCATACTGGAAGGCGAAGGTCTGAAAGGTGGTGAGCATGCCGGAGGTATATTCGAGCCCCTGCCCTTTGCCGCGCAGCGCCTCGGGCAAAGGTTGCGCGCGGATTGTCAGGATGCCCTTTGTCGTGGTGAAGGGATAGTAGGAGACGAATTCAGGCGGGTCGCGATCGGGCCGCGGATCGACGTAATATTGCATTTCATTGTTGGTTTCGTTGGTTCGCTGACCATAGGAATAATGCGGCTCCCAAATTCCTTCGGGGTGATCCTCCTTGAGGCGCAACGTGTCAAAATTCTCGTCGAAAATGAGCGTCCACTCCTTTGGAATGACCAAAGCGGGTTTGGAAGCGGCACTTTTTTCAAAAAGATGCCCAAAATCATCAAGCGTCAGGATGGGATTGGAGATCAGGGCCGCTCCGAACATGGTGTAGCCGAAGACAATCACTGTCTGGAAACCGCCAATCCGAAGAGCGCCACGGGTTGTGAGCACACCCTGCCGCTGCAAAAGCCAGATAACCAGCATCACAAGCACAAAAGCCGACACGATGCAGCCAAAGGCCTGACCGGTTATGCCGCTCTCAATCGTGCCGAGGGCCATGAGGCCCGCAAGCAGGATCGAAGGCGGAAGGAAGGTTGTCAATGAGTCCCACCAAGGCCGTTTCGAAAGCGCAATTGCGATCGGGATGATCCAGGCGACGACGCAAAGCGGGACGGTCGCAACCGCCATCAAGATTGCCGCCTCTGTTCCCTCCTCGAAATGCGGGAAGGCGAATGCCATGATCGGATGGGCAAAAAGCAGCGCCGGACCAATGGCAACCGCCAGAATGATCGCCAGTCGGTTTGCTTCGCGAACGACAAGATCGGAACACGCGCCGCGTGGCGATTGGGCGATGTTGTGGAGAATACGCGGATAATGAACTTGCGAAATCGCGCCCAGCGTGCTGATCGCGATGAAGGACAGATTGGCGCCGAACGAGAACAGGCCGAGTTCATCGGGTGACGATAAAAACGCCGATAGCCAGCGATTGGCGAAAAGATAGAGCAGCCAGATCGTGCTGAATGCGAAGAGGGGAAAGGCCGCGGAAATCATCGCGGTGACCGTGGCAAGGCGCAATCCGGTTTTAAGTTTCGGGCGCGCCAGCACAATGGCGAAAAAGCCGTACCACGCCAAAAGTGCGGCGAAACATCCTGTGACGCCGCCAAAGACGAGGCCCGCCAGACGCGGTGCCGTCATCCCGGCCTGAAGGATGAGCGCACTCGCGGTGAATTCCCAGATTTGCGATGCAGCGCGGAAAATCGTGACGGGGCCGCCGGCAATCATGCCCGACGTGCCACCTGTGATAGCAAGTGCAGTATCGAGCGGATCGAGTGTTCCGCTAAAATGCGCAATGAGGGCGGCAACCGGAACGATCAACAGAATCACGATCGCTCCCAAGATCCAGCGGGCTTGCAGAATTTCGGCACCGCGCCGCTCGAGATTTGCAGTTCCCGTTGTGAGTTCGCGGTCGGCGAGTTGGGAGAGGCCGAGATCGGATTTGCCGGCCATCTGATAGAGCGTGGTGAGGAGCGCGAAGCTGCCGAAAGCCGCAGGATCGAGCAGTAATGGCGCGAGCAATGCGGTGCCTGCACTGAGCATGGTGAGGATAGCCGCGCCCCAGGCATAGGTCGCGGGGTTGGCGAGCCATCGCATCCGTCGCGACTGACGGAGCTCAGAGCGGGTCTCAGCGCCGGGTGACAGAGTGAAGCCGAGATCAGAGTGCGCAGGATCGAGGGTCATTTTGCACTCCGGCGGCGCGGCATTGCGGTTACTTTCCGCAGCACATCAGCGATCTTGCCGCCGATAACATCCCATCCGAGTGTATTGCGGGTGAAGGTGATCGCGCCCTGGGAAAGCGCTTCATAGGAGGCGGGTGAACCCAAAAGGCTTTCGATGGAGGCGGCAATGTCCGAGGGGCTCATGCCGCGTGCCACGAGACCGGTGCGGCCGTGAATAACCTGCTCGGTCAATCCGCCGACGGGCGTTGCAACAAGCGGGACTCCGGCGGCGAGAGCTGATGCGGCAACACCCGATTGGCTCGCCTCGATATAGGGCAGGATGACGAGATCGGTGCCACGCAGAAAGTCTGCGATTTCGCCCTCTCCAACCCAGCGATTCGTGACCGACACGCCATCGAGCGTTTCCAATCGGGACTGATAGGGCGAGATATCGCCGGACCCGACAATGTCGAGCGTGATATTCGCACCGGATTTCTGCAGCAAGCGGAACGCATCCAGCAGGAGATCAAGGCCCTTATAGGCAGCGATCCGGCCGAAGAAGAGCAGCCGGAACGGACGATGATGCGGAAACTGGCGAGGCTCGACGGCCACATCATCAAAGGTGAAGGCGCCATGCGGAACAACAAAAATCCGGTCTTCGGGGAAGCCGGAACGTTCATGAACGGCTTTTGCGACATGATCGGAGAGGACAATCAGCGCATCGGCAAGGCCCACCTCCCAATCGAGAATTTTTTGCCGCATGGGGTAGGAATCGCCCGGATGAAAAACCGCATCATGCAGGACCAGCACGAAGGGCGTGCGCGAACGGCGCAGAAGCGGGAATACGGCGAGATCCCAGATTGACTGGAACGCGCAGAGCAGAATATCAGGCTTCTCCCGCTTCAGGATTTGCCGGAAATCCGCCCCGATCCGGGGAATACCGGCGAGGCCAGCCAGCGCACCGAGCCGCCCCATCCCGCTCTCCTTCGAGCCGCGAAAGGTTTTTACGGGATAGGCGGAGAGGTCCGGCTCCGCTGCCAGCATAGGGAGGATGTCGGACCCATCCGCACAGGAGACAAGTGGCGAAACACCCGGGATCGCACGAAGCGCCTTTGCGACCTCGAAGGTGAATTTCGGGCCGGCACCCAATTTTCCCCAATGCCAGATCAGGACTTTCTGCGCCGGATCGGGCTTAGCCGGAATTCCAACGGCGAGCGGCTTCATCCACTCCCGCTGTGGTGGCGCAACCCTCGGGCGCGGATATTGGTCGGAATGTTCGCGATGAATGCGCCGGAACGGAACCACGCGATCGCTTGTGCTCTGTGTCATGAGGCTGGCTTTCTTCCGGCAAAGACTGCCCGAGGCAAAGTGGGAAGAGGACGGGAAAGGTTGCTTTTCGGCGCGTTCCTATTCTTGAACCGCCAGCTCTCCTGCATGAACGCCCAGAAAAACAGCAAAAGAAGCATGACAGGCGTTGCAAACCCGTCAGCTTCCGCCATGCCGTTCAGGAGGTAGAGCGCCACAATCATGTCCCGCGTATCGTCAGGCCGCACGAAAAACAGCCAAACTCCTGCAAACATTGCAAAAAAGCCGGGTGCAGCGCCAATCATACCGAGCGACAAAAGCAATTGAAGATAGGTATTATGCGCATTGACAGGGTTGCCATAAAACGACTCGCCGAAACTATTTGCGATGAGCGCTTCCGTGCCATTGTACCCCCAGCCGAAAAGCGGCTTCTCGGCGATTTTCTCCACCGCAACGGCCCAGATATCCGTTCGGCCCGTGAGGGTGAGAATTTCGTGTGACGAGCCCGTGCGGCTTAAGCCGGAAAAGAAGGTCTCAAGATCTGATACCATGCCCAGCCCGGCGACCAGCAGAGCGCCACACACCAGAATCATTGCGCTCGCTAGAATGGGCAAAGCGAAGCGGCTGCGGCGAAGGGAAACTACAAGCCAGGCAAAAAGAACGGCAGCGAGAATTGTCCGGCTGCTGGTTTCAATCATGACCCCGACCCCGAAGGCCAGAAGCGCAAGAAACAATATGCGCCCAATGAGGCGGCGCTTTTCTGCGATAATCGCGAACGCCAGAAAAATTCCGGTGATCTGGCCAAGACCGTTGGGATGGCCGGAATACCCCTGCAAGCGGTATTCGGTTTCCTCGACAGAAGGAGGCATCCACGACACTTCCGGTGTAATCACGCCGCCAATCGCAGAGACGGCGACAAATGCGAACAGGCTCCACAGAATGACAGAAATGGTGCGGTCCAGCGTAAGGTCACGGACAGCCATGGCGGCGAGCGCGAGATAGGCAATGAAACCCATTGCGCTTGCAACTGTGTAGGTCGGCGTCTGAGACCATGTGGCAGAAAGCAACGCCATGCCGCCGAGCGCCACAAACAGCGCCGGAATCGGCAAGGACAAGACCGGAAGAAGAGACCGCCAGCGCAGAACACCGATGACGCAAAGCAACGCCCAACACCCGAGTTTTACACCGTTCTGCCAATCCAGCCCCACCGCGCCAAGTTCGCGAACCCGGAAACTGAGGCTCAATCCGAAGAACACGACAACAAGCATGGTCATGACGGCCCAGGGGCGCCCGACACTGAGCCCAAGGATCAATGCCATCACCGCCAGGCCGGCAAGCGGAACGAAAAAACCGAAAAGCGCGGCGTGCACCGGAGGAATGAGGCCGCCCGCAAGCGCCGCGGCATAGAGTGCCGTGACTACCGCTATCAGAGCAAGAATTTGCTGGTCCCGACCCAAAGTGCCGAAGGTATCGGGGGCTCGATACTGATCCAGTCCCATCAATGCCGCCCTGTCTTGGCAAGCTGCGCATTGATCGCGTCGATCCGCTGATCAAGCGACGCTTCGTCCGGTATGAAAATGAAGTTATTCACATAGGGAATGGCTTTTCGCGGTGCGCCCGCATCCAGCACCCGCAGCAAGAGCGGATTTTGCATATCAGGGAGAAATTCGGACAAGGGACGGAGCGCGGAGTCGAACAGAAAAAATCCGCGATAGTTCAATGCGTCAAAGAAGGCGGTTACCCGCCCGAGAGCGCCCGGACTATGGCGTTCTTCGACTTCGACGAGAACTGTCGGTCGCCAGCGCGCAAGAAGCTTCTCCGCGCCCTGAAGCACGCTCAACTCGTGCCCCTCGACATCGATCTTGATAAACCCGATATTGCAATCGGAGAGACTATCGAGCGTGAGGGCCCGAACATCGAGAGAGCCAAAGCTACCTTCGAATGTATCGTCAAATGCGCCTGTTTCCACGCTTGCTATTCCCTGGTCCTCGCGTCCGTCGACGAACGGAATATGCAACTGTGTCATGCCGTTCCGATCGGAGGCTGCCGCCTCGTAGATCGTCGCGCGTGACGGGAAGGTTGCGCGCAGAACGGCCGCAAGACGAGGATGGGGTTCAAAGGCGTGAACATGCTCCGCACGGCGTGACAGGGGCAATGTATAGCGGCCAATATTGGCACCCACATCGATTGCTTGCCGTTCCGGGTCAACCAGAAAGGGCAGCAATTCTATCTCGCTCTCGTCATGAACATGATTGAAACGTGCCATGAGAAACGCCACACGGGGCAAATGATCAACCAATATGTCACGCAGACGACCGGAAATATTCATCGGATACACTCCCTCAAATCCCTGCTTACCGTGCCCGGATATTCCGCTGAAAGAATGTGGCGAGCGTCGGCCAGATCATAACGCATCCTGCAATCAAGCCCGCGAGCAGAAGCGCTAAGCCGGTTATCAGCGGATTGGGGAATGAAGCCTTTACCGGCACTGTGGCCTTGGCGATGACTTCCACGTCGGGCGTGGGCAAATCCCCGATCAGGTATTGGGAAATCAACCGTGCCCGAAGCGCGCTGATTTGACCGGAGAGCGATTCGAGTTCGCGGCGGAGCGGAGTTGCCTGCAATTCAATCGTCGCACGCTGGCGCGACTCCGCATTGAGCCGCTCGATTTCGATATCAAGCGAACGCATTTGACTAAAGAGCCGGTCATCTTCCGAGCGAAGAACCCTCTGCGCCGCAACCGTTTCGGGCAATGAGGATACCGATCCCGAAGAAGAGATCGGCTTTTCAAGCGTTGCAGCGATTTCGGCCCTGCGCGCGATGAGGCGCGCACGCTCCAGTCCGAGCGAGTCGAGCAGACGAATGATGGATGTCGAGTCGGCCGAAAGGCGATTTTGGGGCGCATTCACAATATCCTGCAAATCACGCTGAATGACTTCCTGCCGCGTTGACAGTTCAACGAGCTGGTGTTTGAGACTGTTCGATAGAACCTCGATACCGGCTCTCTTGCGTTCAATTCGGTGTTCGAGATAGGCATCGGTCAAGGCATTGGCAATCATGGCCGCCTTGGCAGGGTCCGCTGCGGTGAAGGCAAGGCTGATCGTGTAAGAACGGCGGTCCCGGCTGACATCAAGCCGGTCTTTCACCTGTCGGATGACATCGCTATAGCTGAGCGGCGCAATGGCAAGTGCCGCTCCGCCGAAGAATCGCGTGGCCGGATCGACGAATTTTGACTTCCAAAACGAATTTGCGGGATTAAATTCAGGATCGTCCAATAATTTCAACTGTGTAACGACATTTTCGATCATTGCGGCGGCGGAGATCGCATCGATTTCCGATTGAACAGCGCCGTCATCAAGCGCTTGCCGCAAGGACAATGCCGGATCGAACTGCCCGGCCTCGTTGGTGGGACGAAGGATAAGCGAAGCGCTTGCCTCGTAGCGGCGCGGCAGGTTCGGCCAGAGCAGAACCCCAACGACGAGAACGACCAGGAAGCCGGCCATAAAGCGGAAGAAATTCGGCCATTGCCGCCCCTCCGAGCCGGATATTGCAGAGTTGGGGATCGTTCCTAATTTGGCGGAAACACGGGGAAATCGTTCAAAATCCAGAGACTGATTGGTCATTTTGATTCTTTTTTCTGCTTTTGGGGGATCATTTCGTGCCACTAAATTCGGCTCAACGCATAAAGACGCTGGCGAAGCCCCGGCGTGACAATCCGGAACGCCGTGTAAAGCGTCGTAATCAGAATGAATTGGTGGGTTTTGATGAAGCCAAGTCTGAGGCAGTTCAGCCGAAATTTGATTTCCTTCAGGGCGTATCGAAAATTTCCACGCCTTTGCTTCTGGCTCAAACTTGTCCTGACACGGAGCATGACTTTCGGGATGACGTGAAACTTTGCCCCCGCGGTCATCATGCGGACGTAAAGGTCATAATCCTCAAGCAATCCGAAATCAGCCCGGTACCCCCCGATTTCCCGCAATGTTTCCGTACGGACGAGGATTGCGGAATGGGCGATCACGTTACGCCAGCAGAGTGCCTGACGGAGGGCGTCATGCTGGGTGGGCGAAACCTTGTATTGGCTTTTCGGGATCTCCTCGCCGAACTCCTCCGACCAGCAGGAAACGAGATCTATATCCGGATTTTCATTCATATACCGAAGCTCATGCTCCAGCCGGTCCGGCAGACAGACATCATCACTGTCCATCCGCATGACATAGGGGCAATCGCAATATGCGAGGCCGGCATTCATGGCGGCGGCCAGACCACCGTTCTGCGGCAGACGCACAAGCGTCAATTTCGGCCCGCGCGGATCGGAAGAAAACGCGGAAAGAACAGTTTCCTGATCGTGATCAATGGCGCCATCAATGACCAATACAATCCTTTCGGGAACAATCGTCTGGCTGTAGAGGCTTTCCAGCGAGGTACGCAGATTATCGGCAGTTTCCGATGCATAGGTCGACATCAAGACACACACACCAGAGGGAGGCCGGATCAAACCAGATGCGAGCACGTCGTGTGTTCCGGAAGATGGCAGGGTCGCATCCATTATCGGGCTCCTTTTTTCGAGAGGACAACGCCGGGCGTGCGCAGCAAAATGACAATGTCGTTCCACAGGCTGAAGTTCCGGACATAGGCTTCGTCCATGGCCACGCGGGTGGCGTAAGAAACGTCGTTGCGCCCGCTCACCTGCCAAGGCCCCGTCAAGCCCGGACGAACCGCGAGGTAGGCTGAGGCAGCCGCCCCGTAATGCTTGAGTTCACCCTCGGTCACCGGACGCGGGCCGACGAGGCTCATTTCACCGACGAGCACATTGACCAGTTGCGGCAATTCATCGAGGCTGAGGCGGCGCAAAACATTGCCGATTGCCGTTACGCGCGGATCAAATGCGAGCTTCTGATCCTGCTCCCATTCCCTGCGCTGCTCGGGATGATACGACAGATATTCATTGAGGCAGGCTTCGGCACCAAGGATCATTGTGCGAAATTTCAGGCATCCGAACGGCTTTCCATCGCGCCCGATCCGTTTGTGGCGGTAGAAAACCGGCCCGCCATCCAGCGAAACCATGAGGGCAACGATTAAAAACAGGGGTGAAAAAAGGACAAGAAGGGCGAGGGATCCGATAATATCAATTACACGTTTGATGATTTTGGACGCGTTTAATCTTTCAGTGTAACGTTCTGAAACACTCACTGTCATTTTAAAATCCATTTTTTTGAATAATAATATGAAATTTAGCTCTTCATGAATTCAAAACTCACGAATTATATTTCAAAATTCATATTATTATTTTGACCGTAGGGAGCATCTGCAAAAACAACGATTTCAATCGGAAAATAATCGTCAGAAAAATTACCTACTGCTATTTATACTTAGCTTGAGCTTCAGCAGTCCTGCTGCCATTCTCCAGAAGCCCCTTTGCCAAGGTCACCCAAGATCATGTAACAAGAGACAGAGATCACCGCGGACAGCGCACATCATGCACGCCCGAAAAATTGCCATTGTGACCAGTGACGCTCCTGAAGCGATCAAATCGGGGAGCGTTCTTCGTGACCGTTACGGGTCCGTTCCGCCGGAGGAAGCGGATATCATTGTCGCGCTTGGCGGCGATGGCCTGATGCTGCAAACATTGCATCGTTTGATGGGCAGCGGCACGCCAATTTATGGCATGAACCGTGGCTCCGTCGGGTTTCTGATGAATGAATACGCACCCGACACGTTGCACGAGCGGTTGGATTCGGCAGAACGCAGCGTGGTGCATCCCTTGCTGATGCACGTGATCGACAGCGACGGGGTGAACCACAGAGCGCACGCCATCAACGAGGTTTCGGTATTCCGCCAGACCTATCAGGCGGCAAAACTGAAGCTTTCAATCGACGGCAAACCGCGGATGCAGGAACTGATCGCAGACGGGGTTCTGGTGGCAACTCCAGCGGGGTCGACTGCCTATAATCTATCGGCAAACGGGCCAATCCTGCCGCTGAACGCGCCATTGCTGGCACTCACACCGATCTCGGCATTCAGGCCGAGGCGCTGGCGCGGGGCTGTCCTTTCGGACACGGCCGATATCCAAATTGACGTCATCGAAGCGGACAAGCGGCCAGTAAACGCGGTGGCGGATCACGTCGAGTTCCGCTCTGTCAAGACCATCCGCGTTGCGATGGATCGATCCGTCGATCTCGTCATGTTGCACGATCCCGGACACAGCCTCGATGAGCGTATTCTGCGGGAGCAGTTTGGCAGTTAGGTGTCGGTGCCTTCAAGCGGCAAAACGTCCATGTATTTGATTGGCCTCGACAGTATCGCCGGCGTTCTGGTGAGGCTCATATTCGGTACGAACAGGAAATGGTTCGCCCGTCTCCGCTTCCAACCGGAGGCGGCTCAGAAAGCGTCTTAATTCCGGATCTGTTCGAAAGTCAGAAAATGCCAAAATCCGTTGCAACCGGCTAACGCAATCGAGATTTGGGCCATTGGCCAAGCGAACGCCCGAGTGTTCGGCATTTGACCAGACTTCAAGAGCCGTCGTGATGAAACGTGCTTGTTCGTGTCTCAAACCCGCCGCGTTTGCGAGTTCAAGAAACTCGTCCCGCCGAAACGGATAGATGACATACTCGACAAGATCGGACGAATAGCCGGCGATCTGGCTTAACATTTCACAAAACACCTGAATCTGCCCGGAGACGATGGTACGAACCAGAAGTGTGACCGTCCCCTGGTTCATCATTAACAGGTGATGGCAATAATATGGCAGGGCTGAAGACGGGGCCTGAGCGAGAACATCCGCCTCACCACGCTCGATATCGTCAAATGTCAGGGTGCGCCTGCACCTTGATAGCGCCAATTCAATCCGGCTAGTTGCCAGTGCCTGCCAGACAGGGAAATCGAGTTCATGGCGCCGCTCCATCGCTTCGAAGAGTTTTTCACTCCGCGGGAAGCGCTCAAGCATCCGGATCAGTGAGAAGGTCGGGATTGGTGCCTCGTCATTTTCAGCAAGACGAATAACCCCCGCTTCGTCCGCCATTTCAGACAGAGCAGCACAAACATCAGCCGAAAGATTGCCAATCTGGGCGATTGCATAGCAATAGTGCGGCTCACCCGTCATGATAAAATCAAGACGGGACTGATTGTTGAGATAGGGAAAGAGATCATTGATGGCATCCGACGAACCACACTCCGCATCGTCCTGTCGGAAAGCTTCACCGATTGCATCCTGTTTGTTGTTCCGTGGATTGTTCCATGTTTCCGCAAACGTCATCATGTGTTCCTAAGTTCTGGATTTGGCATCAGGCGAAAGACGCACGGGAGGCAGCGGAACATTGGTGAAGACCGCTGGCGGGCCGAGATCCGGCTCAGATGTTCCGGCGCGTACGAGCGAGCTGTCGCCTGCGCCACTGACAGATTGGCGATCCGGATCAGGCATGGACCAGAGATCGCGGACAACCGCGTTGTAGGGGGCGAGGGAGCCATCCGTCCGAAACAGTCCATAGAGTGCCGGCACCGAAGACGCATTCGCCAAAAGCGGAATAGCTGAGACTTGCAACCGAGGATCAAGTGCGGTTTCGGGCTCTTCAAGGCCTCCTTGCGCCAATTCCCCCACAGCGCCTATCTGCCTGCTGAAGAGATCAGTGATCTTTTGGCGAACAGCTGCCACGCCAAGCGGCCTCCCCGTTTCCCGATCATAGAAGAGCGCCTGATTGGCGCGTGCCGC
>Ga0192647_100698_pt1 | contig 23377 bp, 19 predicted proteins | sample LauGreFa1BDMLBSN_2_FD_133046 | JGI IMG/M metagenome (GOLD analysis project Ga0192647, IMG submission 133046) | Freshwater lake microbial communities from Lake Michigan, USA - Fa13.BD.MLB.SN - reassembly | ecosystem: Environmental > Aquatic > Freshwater > Lake | place: Lake Michigan, USA...
ATGACAGAGAATATGGCTCTAGCCACAATTAACCGGAAGCCAAGTGCTCGTTTTGGTACCGTTGGTCAATCTTACAAAGGAGTTGAACTCTTTTTGGGCGTGGATAATGAAGTACTGGTAAAAAGTCCCGCCAATATGCTTGGTTATTACAAGGAGCCAGAAATGAGTGCAGCTTGTTTTGAAAATGGGTTTTTAAAAACGGGGGATGAAGGTCGACTCGATCAGGATGGTTATCTTACCATCACTGGGCGCATTAAAGATTTGTTCAAAACTAGCAAGGGAAAGTATGTAGCGCCTGCGCCTATTGAAAAAAAATTACTGGAGCATTCCATCATCAGTCAAGCTTGTGTAGTGGGATCTGGTGAATCACATGCACTAGCCTTGTGTATGCTTTCTCCAGATACTGACGGTGATCGTGAGCAATTACAAACAATACTTTCTACTATTCGTCAAAAGGTAAATCAAGGTCTGGAGTATCACGAGCAGTTAGCCAAGCTAGTAATTGTTCGTGATGAGTGGACTATTGCCAATGGATTTTTTACACCCACGCTTAAGATTCGTCGTGGCGCAATTGATGCGCACTATGGGCCTCAATATGCTACTTGGTTACTGACGAAAGATGAAGCAATATGGGAGTAAGAACAAAATGTAATTCGTTCGTCCTTACTCCCTGCTATTTATCTAAAATTGTCTTGTGCCATTTCCCTGATAGGTATATCGGAAATGCAGAAAACGCTGATCACGAGTTTTAATACTGTCCGGCGCTGTGGCAGAAGGTGTTTGCCCTCCTCGATAATAATTGAGTATTTCAACTTTGGCAACTTTTCCTGTTGCCGTACGGATTACTAAAGTCCGACCAGGAATTGGTGTCAACAAATTTGTTGGACCATCATACGTGTACCAAGCTCTCCCAGAGCCACGCGTAATTGCATAGGAAACTGGATGACTATCGACACGAAATACAGAATCAGTGGGCACGCTTAGTAGCGACTCAAATGCACCACTGAAAACAAAGGCTCCGCCGGCACCAGGTCCACTGGTTGCATTATTGATACGAATGGTAGTTCCTGCAAATGCAAGATCCCAGCGAGTAGAGCTTGAATCTGCATTGGAAATCCATTGTCCAGTTTCCAAACTAAAAAAACTATAACGTCCTGCGCCAATAGGCTGACCTGTAGAGTTGGTACCAATGATCGTATCGGCTGGCAGGTTTTTTACTGTGGTGATTTTACCAATTGTTTCAATTGCATACGCTCTTTGATCGACTGTTTTTGGCAGCTTGTCTTTTTCACAGGAAGTAATGCTTAGCAATACAACCATAGCAAGAAGGATGATTCTCATACATGTTTTATTTAAGGATTATTAATTCTTTTGGTTTGTTTCGGTTCAAATTTTGCCCGAATGGTAATAAATGCTGTTCTGCCAGTCAGATTAGGCAGGTAAAAAATATCTTGATAATTCAATAAGTTGTCGATCCCTGCTTGCAGTGAAATTATATTGTTTATAGGAAAGCCTCCGGTAATATGAAGTTGTACAAAGCCATTGGCATACTCATCCTGGATATCATGTACTCCATTGCCATTGCTATTTGCCACGGTCCAGCGACTTCGATACAGCAAGCGCATAAACACATAACGGTCTTTAGTGTCCTCGTATTTAATCTTGAGTTGTCCTTGATGTTTACTTCTATTTGGTAAGCCGACATAATCTTTTTTGTTCATCACCCGGCTGCTTCCATTTAATTCTCGGACATATTCTTTCCCCTGCCGAATTTCCTCCCATTCTTCTTTGTCGCCAGTAATTAAAAGTTGGTACCCGCTATTGATGGACCAGTTTTTGTGTACTTGCCACTGTAATGAGGTTTCTAGCCCTTGTGTAAAGGCGCGATTAACATTAAGATAGCTGAACAGTTGCGAACCATCAGTTCTAGTGGCCACTTGCCGAACGTCAATTAAGGATTGAATATCGTTTCTAAATACGGAGAGCTGGGAGGTGATTGCCGGAGTAGGATTATACTGCATGCTCGCGTTAATCCCGGTAGAATGCTCTGGGCGAAGTGAAGTTAGTTTTGTGAAATCGGGTTTGAGTTCTGCGATTTGTCCTAGCCTATTTAATTCATTGATTACTCGGATGGCATCTTGTGTGCCATATACAGAATATCCTCCCGCTGCATTATTTGTAAAGTTTAAATAGAGTTGTCTGAAGTCAGGCGCTTTAAAGCCTTGTCCAATCGAGGCTGTGAACAAAAGATTTGGTTTGGCTTGATACCGTAAAGACCATTTAGGTGTTAGAGCTCCTGCAAATAATGCGTGATGATCATATCTTGCTCCCAAAATACTAATCCATTTTTCACCAGCATTTAATTCCCATTGTGCAAATACATAGCTAACATTGTTTTGCTTTTGATTGGCCAGCGCATCATACCGGGTTGAATTGGCTTGTTCCAATTGAAAACCCACTCCTGCTGTTACAGTATAGTTATTCTTTTTGATATCTACCTGCTCTTCGATACGAAACAAGCGTTGTTCAAAACGATCTAGGTAGCTACTATCAGGTTTTTGAACAAAACGTAGTTTTTGATCGCCATTATAACTAGTTAGATATACTCTTGTATACAATCGTATTTTTTCAGAAAGCCGAATGAAAAGGGTAGGCTGGATATTCAATTCATTATTTAATTCCCGGCCATAGGAGTCAATGGTTATTCCATTGTTACGAACCGAAAATTCCTGTTGAAATCTATCTTGATTATAACGAGCGAGTAACTTGAATTCTGCTCTGTTGCCTAGATTTTGTTGAATACTCGTTTGATGTGTGATGCGGTGAATAGGTCTTGGAATCCGATCTTGTGAAAAAGGCCTGAAGCTCACACCATCTGCAAAAAGTAAGTTGTTGCTATGTCGCACCTTTAGTTTTCCAATAAAGTACGTGGCTTGTAGATCTGCTTCTGTTTGTTGAAAGCTGTTGCGTTTGAATGGAATTCCCCATCCTTGATCCGGGTCTGCCACGCCATAGCGAAGCGAGGCTCCCAACAAGGGTTGAGTAGGATTTTCCGTGATTAGATTAATAACACCGGCCATCGCTTCAGAGCCATATAAGCTGGAGGAGGGTCCTTTGACTACTTCAATTCTTTTTATTCCTGCTAGTGCAATTCGGCTTACATCTAAAACACCTGAGGTTCTTCCAACCAGGGGCTGACCATCAATCAGGATCAACGTATGTTCAGGGTTTAGCCCTTGCATTTGAATTCCCGTACCAAAGTTTGAGGTTAATTGTATGCCGGGTTGTTCTTGTAAAATGTCTCGAAGCCGCAATGATCCGGCTTGCAGAATTTGTTTTCGTTGAATAAGATTTACCGGAATAGTTACGTTTCCTAAACGTCTTTCCTGTCGGGTAGCAGTCACCACCACTTCTTCCATCGATAGAAGAGTATCTGATTGCGCCATTACTTGCGTAGCGGCTAAAATCGATAACACAACAGCACATATCCGCATGGGGACGCAAATTTCAACTACCCTCCGTTCTGATTTATCATACGATTGTAAAACATAATGAGGAGAATTAGATTTTACAATTATGTGACAAGCAAAGCGTGATTTACGTAATCAGGAAAATCGTTTACGAAAACAGAAAAATAATAATACAGCGCTTTGTTCAAAAGCAATAACGCTGCAATTTGCGGCGTGAATTTTAGGGTAATATTTTTTTGTTTATTCTTTATTGCTTTTTCGGCTCGACTATTTGCGCAACATACTACCTCCGAGGACAGTACGCATATTAAATATCTCGCAGAAATAACATTGGTGGGTAGAGCCAATCGTTCAGACTTACAGCAAATCCCAGAAATTGTGGGGACGGCTATTTATGCTGGGAAAAAGTCTAGCCTTTTAGTGATGAAGAATGTGGAGGGTAATATCACTAGCAATGTAATGCGACAGGTGATGGCTAAAATTCCGGGGATTCATATTTGGGAGAATGATGGAAGCGGCATTCAAATTGGAGTTGCTACAAGAGGATTAAGCCCCAACCGAAGTTGGGAATTCAATGTCCGTCAAAATGGCTACGATATTGCGGCTGATCCTTACGGGTATCCAGAAGCTTATTATAATCCACAGCTACAAGCAGTACAACGGATCGAAATCATTCGTGGGCATGGGGCACTGCAATATGGTCCACAGTTTGGAGGAATGTTGAACTATATTCTGCGAGATGGTAGTGAGTTCAAAAAATCTTTTCAGGTAGAAACCCAGCAAACGGTAGGAACATACGGCTTATCTAATTTGTATGCAGGTGCGGGAGGACGAATGGGCAAGTGGAATTACTTTGCTTTTTTTGATCGTCGGCAAGCTGATGGGTATCGGGCCAATAGTCAATACTACACCAATGCTGGTTTTATTACTGTTACCTATCGTCCTACAAAAAAGATTACTACCACATTGGAATATATGCGTTCGCACATCAGAAGTCAGCAACCTGGTGGATTAAGTGATTTACAAATTCAGCAAAATAACCGTCAAAGCCTTCGGCATCGAAATTGGATGGATATTGAGTGGTCAACTTTTGCCTGGCGTTCTCGCTACGAAATGAGTCCAAGCTCACGAATGGAGTTAAAGTTATTTGGTTTATTGGGCGATCGAAATAGTGTAGGCTTTTTGCCAGTTGCGGGAATCCTACAGCCTGACACCATACTAAGTGCCACTAGAGGTTTTGCTCCTCGAAATGTTAATATTGATCTCTATAGGAATTGGGGTGGCGAGTGGAGATGGATAACGGATTATAAAATCAATAAATCTACTACTACGTTGGCTGTTGGATTGCGTCGATTTGTTGGGCACACAAATCGATTAATGGCAGATGGGAAAGGAGACACGGGCGCTAGTTACGCATTACAAATTCAAAATGACACCTGGATCCGGGATATTGATTTTAACAGTGCTAATTATGCATTGTTTGCAGAGCAGATTTTTAGATTGGGTACTCGTTTATTGGTGATACCAGGTTTTCGTTACGAGTGGGTAACTGGTGCGGCTAGTGGGCAGCACAATCTGCAAAATGGCGTCCCCGTTAATTTAATTCGCCAAGAAAAGACAAGAGGCTTTTTATTGGGTGGCGTAGGTGTAGAGTATCATATTAACAAAAAGATGGAGATTTATGCAAATTTTACAGAGGCTTATCGCCCTGTTCTTTTTTCTGATTTGAGCACACCTCCTGGTTCAGACCGAATTGACCCCGCTTTAAAAGATGCAAGGGGCTATAATGCCGATTTGGGAATAAGAGGAAAGCTTGGTAAGCAATTTTATGTGAATGCCAGCTTATATCTATTACATTATGGAAGCCGTATTGGGACTTTATTAGAGGAAGAAGCGCTGGGTGTGCGGTATAACTTGCGAACCAACATTGGAGCCAGTAATGCTAAGGGATTGGAACTATTTGGAGAATATCAGGGTAGACTAGGTAAATCAATGAATACCCCTTGGCGTTGGAGTCAATATGTTTCATACGCATTTACGGATGCTCGTTACGCGAAGTTTCAACTTACTCGTGTGGTAAATAATTCAATTGTTAAAACTGATCTCAATAATAATCAGGTTGAAAACGCTCCCCGCCATACGATTCGCACAGGTTCTACATTGCAATACAATACTATAAAATTTACCGGTCAACTAAGTTACACCAGCGGTACCTATAGCGATGCAAATAATACAAGACAGCCTACCACCAATGGTCAGAATGGTTGGATACCCGCTTACACCGTCATTGATATCACCTTTTCTTTTCCCATTGATAAAAACTGGTCAGTTTCAATGGGTATTAATAACCTGGCAGATGCTGTTTATTTTACAAGAAGGGCGGGGGGATATCCAGGACCGGGAGCTATGCCTGCCGATGGGAGAACTGTTTTTATAACATTGAAGAGTCAGCTATAAAGCTTTATCTTCTTTTATTTTCAATCGAATTCCAATATAAATTTCTCTTCCACGTGTAGGCCCCCAAACGGAGGAGGTGTCAAAATATGGGCTAAACGGATTTTCCCAACTAATAATGGGTTGTAATTGTCTAAAATCAAAAAGATTCTCAACACCGGTATATAGCTCAATACGCTTGAAGGTATATGTAAATTGAGTGTTTAGTACCGTATAGGCTTCCGAAAAATCAGGTCGTTGAAATTGCGTTGGATTTGACTTAGTATTTGGTAGCTGTTGCTTTCCATACCAATGAATATTCAGGTCAGCTTGGAATGGTTTTTTGGGTGGTCTGTAACTCAGTGTTGTTAAAACTTTTTGTCTGGGATTAAAGGGAAGCAGTTCTTTGCCTGATTCAGCAACCCTGTAGACATCCAGAAAATTGTATCCTGTTTTAAATTCAAGTGTATTGAAAAAATGTAAGAGTAATTCAGCTTGTAATCCATTGCTAATACTTTTACCAGTAAAATTTTTAATAATTGCTTTAGTTGGACTGGTATTGTAATCGGGGAAAATTTGATTACTAAAACTGGTTCTATAAAAGTCTATGCTGAGATAGCCGGAAATATTTTTTGATCCAGCCTCAAATTTTTTTGTCAAGTTGGCTCCTGAATTGAGTGCTATTTCAGGTGCTAAGGTCTCTGTAAAAATTATGTCGCGCGAACTTACTAGCAGCCCAATGTTTTCACTAAAAAGATTTACTGTGCGCCATCCAGTTCCAATACTGGCTCGTAAAATTAGTGTTGGACTTATATCATACTTCACCAATGTTCTAGGTGTTAGTTGAAATCCAAATTTGTAATGTTGATCTCCTCTTATTCCAGTAATCCAAGTAATTTTCCCGTTTGCTAACTTGAAGATATTTTCTGCAAAAGCGCCAGGAATCATTTCTTTACGGTTGTAGTTGCCACCATATGTTCTTACTAGTACTTGATCGGTGAATCCAATATTTTCTCGAAGATGTAGTAAGCGATAGCTAAAACCTGTTTTAAGTTGATGTTGCTTATAGGTTAATTCATACTGCACGTTAGCATACACATTGGTTTGATTTGCATCATAACGAACTGTGCCAAAATAGGAATTTTGTTGTTGATGAAAGCTAGATAAGAAAGCAGTTATAGCATGTTTGTCATCAAATCGGTAACCTGTTTTTGTCCAAAATTCAGGTTGATTGATATTCACGAACTGACCATATACGGTGGTGCTTCCTTTATCCCTTTCCGAATTAAAATAAGTTTGACCGCCAATTCTTCTTTCTTGTAAAAATCGTAGGCCCACTCTGCTACTCCAGCCCCAACTATTTTCGTTTCCGTATTTCCACTTGTTCATGAGTAGGTAACGTCTGAGGCGAGGAAGATCCAGGAAATTGTCATTGTCGCGGTCTATTTTATTGGCTGGTTGCACGATATGAACAGCTGTTAGATTACTCCATTTATTTTTCTTTACAGCGTAATTGGTATTAATATGTTTTTCACCAAAGCTGTTCATATACGCATTGAAGTATAACTTATCTGTATTATCAGGCTCCTTTGTTTCTACGTTAATTTGTCCGCTAATACTTTCGAATCCTTGAAGAACACTATTAGCTCCCTTTGCCACATAAATATTTCCTACCACGGTGCCAGGGATGCTACTGATGCCATAGGTATAGGAAAGTCCTTGTATAACTGGAAACCCGTCCACCAGTATTTGATTATATACGCCAGATAAACCTAGAATTCTTAATTCTTTTGCATTGGTAACCACATTAGTAGTTTGTGGTTGCACCGTAGTTTGTGTTTCAAAACAACCGGCTAAATCACAGCAGGCTGATTTTCGAAGTTCTGTTTGCGTTATTTGCTCAACCTTAATTGCTTTGTTATCTGATATAATTACGCCAGCTCGCTGGCTTTCAATAATAATTTCACTGAGACGCTTGTTTGGCTTGAGCTTAAAAATAATATCGCTATCAGGTGAAGCGATCAGTATTGTATCAGATTGATATCCTACAAAGCTTGCTTTCAGTTTGTGGGGTAGCTTAGGTGATTTTTTCAATTCAAAAATACCGGCACTATTGGTAAACGTTCCCTGATTCAAATCTAGCCATTGTATCGTGGCTCCTCCAAGCGGTTCATTTTCTGAATTGGTTACTTTCCCGGTGATTCGTTGTGCCTTGCTCAGGAATGGAACAAGTAGTATTAGAAGCGCTACCCAATATTTCATGGAGGACTATTGCTTAACCTTGTACGGCCTATCATTAGGGTTTTCGCAGCCGCCTGTATTTTCAATCGCAGCTACTATCTCTTTTTCTGTAACTCTTGCAGGATTAAACATCAATTCAAAACTAGTTGTAGCACCTGGTTTGTCGGCTTTGCAATTAATTACGCCGGATAGTTTTTCTATGTTGCTGGCAATAGTTTTGACATCGTTCGCGCACGTAATTCCTTTTACTTTGAATGTAGTGGCTTTAACTGTATCTGCATATTGCCTATTATTCGATTGCGCGTTTCCGGTTGTATTTGCTACGATTAGTGTTAAAATTGTCGCAAAAAAAGTAATAAAGGGTTTCATGTGTAAAATCTTTGATTTTTTAATTCAGCACTGCTAAGATAATTCTGTAATTTGAAGGTAGCGCTGGAATTGTTAAAAAGTTTTCCATCTCCCCCGAAACTGTTTCAGTTAAATACGCAAATGCTGTTCTTGCAATATCTTGTTTGTTGTAAAAAATTGACAATACTCCTCACTAGCATTTCGATTACAGGTTAGCAATGAAATGCGAAAGTATTGAAAATAAGTTGCGCGTTTATGTGTGATATTCATCATTGATTTATATGGAGTAGCTTTTTACTTTAGTCTATGGACTCAAAAAAAGCAGAGCCACATTTAAGTTTAGATGTGCGCCGAATACAGTCATTATCAGACTCCGTTTTTGCCATCGTAATTACAATTCTGTCATTTACGTTAGTGGTACCAGCGAATGAAAATGACGAAGGTTTGAAGCGGTTTTTATGGGATCAGATTTTACCTAAGCTATTTATCTTTTTTTTGGGATTTATAATCGTTGGGGCATATTGGGTTGATACACATTATAACCATCATCATATTCAGAAAGTTGATAAAATGAGTATCTGGCTCAACATTTTCTTTTTGATGTTCATCTGTTTGATACCCTTTTCTTCTGGATTTCTAGCCAATTATCTATATAGTTCAATCAGTGTAATAATATACAGCATCAATTTAATTTTAGTTAGTTTTTGGCATTTAATGATGCTGATCTATTCCTGGCGTAGAAAGTATATTCAACCCTATGTCGATAAAAAACTTTATAAAAATATGCAATGGAGAATCATCCTGCCCATAATGATATATATGTGTATTATTCCTATCTCTATGCTTAGAACACCTTGGGTGGTTTATTTATTTTTACTCCCTTTAGGTTTTCAGATCTTTTTTGGGCGTTCCAGACAAGAAGTTGACTAATTTACTTTCCAATGGAAAGCAATGTATTAGCGGATCAAAGTGATTGTTCCCTTCTTGATTTGAATACTGCCATCCAACAATTCTGCTTTTAAATAATAAGCGTATGTGCCCGTACTTTGCTGTATGCCTTTTACGGTGCCGTTCCAACCTTGAAGGATATTAGTTGTATAGAAGATCCGCTCTCCCCAACGGTTATAGATACTGAATTCCAATTTTTTTACGGTGGTTCCAATCACCCGTAATATATCATTGAGACCGTCATTGTTAGGGGTGAAGCCTGATGGTACATATACTGAGGTCATTTTAGGCCAAGTTGAACCTCTTGCAGTGCCTGGATTACTATTCCGACAAGCTGGAACTTGCGTGGTTATTACAAATAGCGTAACGCTTTGTGAAGGGGTCAGTCCGGTAACCACATGCGTAGTGCCAGTACTGCCAATACTTGGCGGACCATAATTTATTCCATCTGTTGATACGAGATAGCTGGTAGCGCCGGCAACTGGATTCCAGGTATAGGTAATACTGCTCAGATTACTATCGGCAACACTGACAAGAGGGGAGGGTAGTTGCGGCCAGAGATTCACTTGGATGCTGGTATTCCCACTTTTGCAGCCTGTGGTATTTGCGGCAGTAACATAGTAGGTTGCAGCTGCAGAAAGCGTGTTTGTTGTATACGTTGCCCCCGTTCCTAAAGCAGAACCACCTGGAGTGCTATACCATTGATAGGCGATACCTGTCTGGGGATTTTCCACCTGAAGATTTGCAGGACTGGCGGGACAAATATTTATCGGGCTTATTACCACTGGCGCTGCTGGAGGCGGATCGATATTAACCTGCACTTGACTTCTCACTGCACTTAAACAGCCATTGTTACTGATGGCTTCTACATAATATAGCTGGTTTGCACTAAGTGCTGGTGTATTATAAGTAGGTCCATTGGCAATTGCAGTTCCTCCCGTGGAGGTGCTGTACCAGCTATAATTAAAACCAGTTGTAACTGGTTGCACCTGAAGGTTGGCAAAACTACCTGGGCATATGGTTACAGGGGACACTACTCCTGGCGCTGCGGTAGTTGGGAATATGCTAACGTTTACTGCTGTACGAAGACTGTTGCATCCTGCTGCAGTGGTGGCCTGTACAAAGTAAGTAGCGTTAGCGCTTAATGCAATAGTAGTATATGAAGTGCCAGTGTTCAACAGATTGCCTCCGGTAGCGGCATCATACCAATTGTAGGTTATACCAGCCTGCGGATTTTGTACTTGTAAAGTAGCTGTATTGCCAGTGCAAATCGATACTGCATTTGCTAGCGGCGATGTTACATTATTCTGCGTAACACTTACAGGCGTACGGCTGTCAAATAAACAGTTACCTGGGCCAATTACACTAACATATAAAGTGGTGTCCGCCAAAAAGGGGTTGATAGTTATACTACTGCCTGTGGCCAGCGTAGTCCCTCCTGTGGCGCTGCCGTACCATTGATAACTTGCGCAGTCCTGCGGGTTTTGAATGCTCAGGGTGACGCTATTCCCCGGACAGGTTTGTAAATTGACCAACTGAGGAACCAGTAGTGAATCAGAAGCAAAAGTGAAATACTGACCATTGGTAAGACTAGCAACAGCATACTTATAAGTGCCACTCGTCATGGGTATCACGGTGGTCAGATTATCAGGGAATGTTGGATCTGTTGAGACCAACATATTTTTTACACAGGGTAATATATTGTTATCCAGCGCTACCGTAACATTACCTACTGACCCGGTGTTTTGCACCTTCCACACCCTTGCCATTCTTGTTAAGCGGTTATTCATTTGACAGATGATCAGTGAAGTATCAGCGCCATTATCACCTGTCAGTAAATACGATAAATCATTACTAAACGTATTAGAGTTTGCGGCATTAGTTGCTGGAAAAGATCCCCCAGGGTACGTTCCGTTGAGTAATGTGACCAAAGCGGTAGGGTTGATTGATTTGGATTGCTTTTGCGAAAGAGCAGTAGCATCATCCCTGCCAATTCCTGTAATATCATTTGAGTAATTACTGTTCAATGTTCTGTCCCAAGTAATAGTACCATTGGTAGCGGTATAGTTATTATTGTTAACAGCAAGTTGGTTGAGGGTAAAGCCATATTTGACCGCGAGGTAGGATTCAATCTTATTTATTTCTGTAGTCGTTAGAGAATTTGAGTAGATGATTATCTCGGCTAGATCAATTTGGCAAGGAAGATTTAGCAGGACTTCATTACCTAAAACAAGTTTGGTAGTTGCTGCTGCAAAATTGCCGGGTCCAGGGATAGCCATTACCCGGTCATCTGCACCATTAAGCCGATTCACGGAGGTGTTCACATTTACATACGCTGTAGATAAGGTATGCTTATTTAAAATAGAAGTAATACCCACATTCTGGCCCGCCGTGGCAGGAACGGCTTTAGGAAAATCAAATCGAAGTTTTCCTGCTGAGTTTTCAAAACCCAGACGAGCATTGGTGCCGGTAAAGTCAGTCTCCCACTTAAGCCACACAACGCCTCCTTTTAGATTTAATACCTGGAACACGGTTACATTACTATTGCTAACTAAAGAGGTGCCTAAAAAACCATTAATACTAGAAAGAGAATTGTTAGTTCCGTTGAAGCTGAGGTATGGGTTGAAGTTTATACCCGCCGGAATGAATGTTGGGCCGCTCTGTACATTGGGCGTACCGGTAAGCGGTTGGACAGTAAAGTTGCCGGTTACCCCCGCGCCAGAAAACTCCTGCCATTGGGTAACGGTGGTTCCAGTGGTAGTTACACCATTATCGCTTTTTACCCACATTTTATTATTTGCAGAAATCCCTCCAGGAGATTGTGCAAATAAAATCTGGATACACAATACCAACGCAAAAAGTAATATGTACTGTTTTTTATCCAATTGTTTATTAGACAAAATAAAGGCCTTTTTGAAAATTACAAATTTTCTCTGATTTTAAAGAAGTTGAGGTTGTTTCCGAACGCTTATATCTAGGCAAGCAATCTCCTGAGTGCGTCAATAATGATTTTGTTTGTTGTTTTGTTTTTTACAGCAACTCGTATGAAATTATTTTTAAACTGTAGGCTCATAGATGTACAGTCTCGCAAAAAAATATTCTGCTTTCTTAATTTCTGTATAATATGATCAGCTCTAAATTTTTTATCCAAAAGCTCAATAAGAAAAAAATTTGCAGTTGAGTCATATATTTTAATGGAATGAATTTTATTGAGCTCTGCAATCATGCTTTTACGTAGTACATGCGTTTCTTCATATTTTTTTGAATAGTATACAGGGTCTTTTATTGCTTCAACGCCCGCTATTTGGGCAACTAAACTTACCGACCAAGGAGGTATAAAGGAAGTTACTTTATCGATTATTTTTATATGCGCCACCATATAGCCTACTCGTGCTCCACTGAGTGCATAAACTTTTGACATTGATTTGATAATCGCTAAATTTTGAATTTTTACTGCTTCTTTTTCAAGCGATAAGTTTTTGTCAATGTATTCAATATATGTTTCATCAATAAGAAAAAGAACTTTTGGAAAACGCTTTACTAGGGTTAGAATATGTTGTTTCCCCCAATACTTTCCAGTCGGACTGTTTGGATTAACCAGTACTACTAAATTTGGGGATTCGCTTTTTATTTGCTGTGCGAGCTCAGTGTAATTAATATTGAAATCATCTTCTTTTTTCAGTTGATGTCTAACAATTCTACTTTTAGTGATATGTTTAAATATATGCGCGTATTCACCATAAGATGGATCAAGAATCAGTACGCTTTCATCTTCTTTTAAAATCCGCGGAAAGAATGCAAACATTAAATCAGAAGAGCCACCCCCCACAATTATATTGGATTTAGGAACTTTTCGAACCTTTGATATTACTTTGATTAACCCTTCACATTGAGTGGGAGGTGAGGTCTTAAGGCTGAATGATAAATATTCTTTGATTTTGGAAGATACTTTTGGAGAGGGCTCGAACCAGGCATCTAACACATCTGCACTGATAATATCTTTTACTTTCTCTAAGGTTGCAAATTCATTACCGATGGCATTGAAAAATGCACCGCCGTGATATGCTTTTTTAGCCATGCTGATAAATATAGTCTTTGTAGACTTATTCTTTCCATTCAATGGCAATTACCACTTCGTTTTTTCGTCCGATGATTTCGTATGGTGCGTTATATCCTAGATAGGTTGGATTGCCGATCGTTTTTATGCCATTTTTAGTGAGGGTTTGTGATAGTTGGTCTGCATATTGCTTAATCTTTTGATCGTTAGCATATCCGCTAAATTCGATTGCTGCCATATAAACGGCTGGGCTTTCATGTAATTCCACGCGGGCATCGGCCGGCCGGGGCAATTTGTCAAGACTGTATTCGGACGGCATGACAAAACTCATAGAAGATCCTTTTTCGTTGATATCCATGTGCACGGGTGCTGTCATGGCTATCTTGGCGGAGGTTTCGTTGTTCCCGAAAATGTATCCCGCAATTTTTCTGAATCCGCTGCTTCCCAGTTCCCGATAGGACTTTGCTGCCGATCGTGTAGTGGCAAAAATGGCTGGGGGGTAAAAGCGGATCTCGAACTCTTTATCTTTTTTAACGACCCGGTATTTTTGCTTTTCGATACGTGCTTTTGTAAATGACATCAATAGAATGGGTATGGCGATGAGTATGAGGATGATGAGCAGGAATGAAGGCTTCATTGATAATGAATTTACACTTAAAACAAATGAGTTGAGTATAAGTTTAGTTTCTGATGGTGGTTCTTTTTCTAGGAAGCGGAATAGTTGGCAGTGGGCTAAACTTAGGTGCCGTTGGTTCTATCGAAATTAAGAGTGATTTAGCTTTTTACTCTCGTCAGTGGGCTAAGTAATATTCTTTTCTTTATTAAGCAAATTTCTCCATGAATAAAGCCCATCACCAAAGACTAATTGTACTACTAGCATAATAAGTATTACTGCGGCAATTATAATTTCGCCTTGATGAATAGTTGCCTCCGATTTAAATAATAATACGATGGCACCGATAATTATGGGAAGCTGTATTAAGATTGTCAATCTTATATAAAGCCCAATTATTATAAAAAATCCACCGGCAATATGTATGTAGGGTATTATCAGTCCAAGAAGCGAGTACTTCTCCTGAATAACTGTATTTGAAATTATATTTTCAAGTAGGGCTTTATCCCGTATAAAACTTATGCCTTTCGCGAATAAAATAATGCCTAGGATAACTCGTAAGACAAATAATAACAACCTATTAGATCGCTCTACGCTTTTCTCATTTTTTGTAGTGGCCATTGTTCCATAATAATTAGATAAATTAAAAAAAAGGAATATTTAAAACAATGATTGGAGTCATATCCCGAAGATTTGAGTGAGTAAATTCTATTTTTTGAAGCATCTTATTTTTACTTCTTAACTACTTGAGTCATTATCTATTTGTAAGCATAGATTCAATTCGATCCTAAAGCACGGGCACAAGTATATATAATAGCTGAACTATTAGACTGAATAATTAAGTTTTGGGGCTAGTAGATTAATAAAATGGTAGTCCCGACAGGAATCGAACCTGTATCAAAAGTTTAGGAAACTTCTATTCTATCCATTGAACTACGGGACCGGTAATCCAGCACAGCGGCTGTTTATCAAAGGGGTCAAAGATAACACGAAAAACTGCCTTAAATTGTAAGGCATAAATGGTATCCCAGGACGAACTAGATTTAATTGAACGTTTGAAGCGTGGCGAGGAATCCGCATTCCGGTCATTAGTAGAACAGTATCAGGACCTGGTATATAATACAGCTTTGGGGATTGTACAAAATGAGTCGGATGCCGAGGATGTAGCACAGGAGGTTTTTATACAAGTATTCCGTTCTATCGGCACCTTTAAATCCGAAGCCAAGCTCTCTACATGGATCTACCGAATTACCACCACGCGTGCATTGGATTTATTGCGAGCTCGAAAAAGTAAAAAACGGTTTGGACTTTTAAAAAGGTTGTGGGAAACAGAGGAAGAGAGTCCGGTCGAGAATATTTCGGATTTTAATCATCCGGGGGTATCCCTAGAAAGGAAGGAAGAGGCAGCCCAACTCATAACTGCTATTGCTCAGCTTCCTGAAAATCAAAAAGTTGCTTTTGTTTTACACAAATTGGAGGGACTCTCTTACCTGGAAATAGCGGAGGTAATGGGAAATACCCTGCCGGCTGTGGAGTCCCTGATGCACCGTGCCCGTTTAAATCTTCGTAAAATCCTGGAAAAAAAGATATCTGCACCCTAACCTAGAAAGTTTTATTTTAATAGCACGTCAAACCCCCTGCTCCATGAAACAAGACGTTACCCAACAAGTAGAAAAGGTACTGAACAGCCTCGATCAAGTCAATCGGGCCTCCGTTTCGCCTTATTTCTATTCCCGATTACGAACAAGGATGGAGGCCGGCATTGCCCAACCGCAACATGGTTTTTCGCTACAGCCTGCATTTACCATTCTGGCGTTATTATTTTTATTTGTGACCAATGTATACCTGCTTTTAAATCAACCCGTCACCCAAGAGCAAAAATCGACTGAGGTGGAGGAGCAAACCCAATGGAAAACAGAATACGCATTGCAAGAAGTTACTCCCTACCAGGAAAACCCAATTGAATGGGTTGCTATTAAATAGTATTTTATGAGTACAAGTTCACCCCGCTTTCTCACCACCGCAGTAATATTGTTGCTACTTATCAATACCGGATTGGTAGTTTATTTGGTGCTGGATAGAAATCAATCTCACCGACATAATACCGGGCGCAATCGGTTGGATACCTCTGCCTTACTGGCAAAGGAAATTAATCTCACTGCTGCGCAGGAACAACAGCACCGTGAATTGCGCGAAGCGCATTTTAAAAATGTAGGCCTTCTCTACGATTCTATTCGTGAAGTGAAAACAGTTTTGTTTACTACAACTAATACTATTGTAACTGATTCCTTACTAGAAATAAGTAATCAAAAAATTAATAACTGGCAATCTACTATCAATGCTTTAACAGTAAGCTATCTGCAAAAAGTCAGAAAACTTTTAACGGAAGAGCAACAGAAGGGCTACGATCAGTTTGTTATAAAAATGATGCAGCGCGGTCGTCGTGATTCCAGCCGGGGACGTTAAGCGTAGATTTGCTCGATCGCTTCTTTGAATTTCTCCAATATCACTTTTCGCTTTAATGAAAGCTTCGGCGTAAGTTCACCACTGTCTACACCCCAATCATTGGGCAACAGTGAGAACTTTTTAACTTGTTCAACAGGGTTAAAAAATTTATTGAAGCTCTCTATCAATTCCTGATAGTGTTCTATAATGCGAGGATGTTTGCACAACATGGCTGGATCAGTTTCTTGAATGCCTTGCTGACGACACCAGTCAAGTAGGTTAGGGAAGGAGGGGACTATTAATGCGCTTACAAATTTTCGATCAGCTCCAATTACCATGGTTTGCTCAATGAAAATTGATTCCTTCAACCGACTTTCAATGGGAAGTGGGGCTACATATTTTCCCCCGCTGGTTTTAAAGAGTTCTTTTTTGCGATCAGTTATTTTTAAATGGCCTCTTGAAGAAAAAGTGCCAATATCTCCAGTCATAAACCAATCACCCTGCATCACTTCTGTAGTAAGATCGGGGCGCTTGTAATACCCCATCATGATATTAGGTCCTTTACAGAGAATTTCTCCATCCTCTGCAATTTTTACTTCTACGCCCTCAATAAAAGGTCCAACAGAACCAAACTCACGCCCGTTTTCATCAAAGCGATTTACACTAATTACGGGTGAAGTTTCAGTTAATCCATACCCTTCCATAATTACAATGCGAGCAGCGGTAAAAATTCGGATGAGTCGCACTTGGCAGGCTGCACCTCCGCTTATAATTGCTTTTACGTTTCCGCCAAGGGCTTCGCGCCATTTGCTAAAAATTAATTTATTCGCAAGAGCTAGTTGAAACTTATAAAGGGGACTCAGGCTGGTATTGATTTCAAACTTTTCAGCCAGCGAATGCGCCCAGAAAAAAAGTTTACGCTTGGTGCCAGTTAACTCATTCCCCTTCAACATGATCTTGTCATATACTTTTTCGAGCAAGCGGGGAACTGTTGTAAATAAATGTGGCTTTACTTCTTTTAAGTTATCACCAATCGTATCCATGCTCTCAGCATAGTAAATAGCGGTTCCCTTGTACAGGTACAAGTAAGTAACCATACGTTCCAGAATATGATTGAGCGGCAAAAAGCTTAAGGCGCGCATATTGTCTCCGGGAGGAAAGCAGGGTAAGGAAGCTTTCACGTTGGTCATTACATTGCTGTGAGAAAGCATTACTCCTTTTGGAGTGCCTGTAGTTCCGGATGTATAAATGATAGTCGCCAAATCCTCTCCACCTATTCGGGCGCTGATACTGGGAATCTGTTCTATCAATGCAGGGGTGGATGCTTGTAATAGTTCTTTCCAATGCGCAGCATTTGCTACATGTTCGAATGTGTAAATAAATTTTAATTGTGGCAGCCGATCTTTTAGACTCAACACTTTTAAATAGAGATCCTGATCATTTACAAATACTACTTTGGCTTGTGCATCATTTAAGACAAATTCTAGTTCGTTTACATTAATGGTCGGATAGAGCGGCGTCAGGATAGCACCAATTTGCTGCACGGCCAGATCCAACATAATCCACTCCGGCCTATTTTTTGAGAGAATGGCTACTTTGTCTCTTCCCTCGGGACTCATATCTCCGCAGCCTACTCCGATGGAAAGCAAGCCTGCACTCAGTTTATCAACCATTTCTTTTACGGTAGCAGTGCTATACTTTTTCCACTGACCGCCTTCTTTGGCGGCCAGCATATCCTCCAATGGATTTTCTCTTACATTGATAGCAAGACAGTCAAATAACCGGGTAGCTTGGCTCATAGCAGATCGTTAAACTACCAATTTATGAAATTTTTGCGATCAGCGATTTCTGTAGTACTGTCCGGTTGGAATTTTAAACACACGGTTGAACAAAAATTCCCGGAGACGGGTATATGTAGCAGTATTTTGCTGCGACCACAGGGCAAATCCCTCAGAGTCGATTCCCTCTGAAAAAAGCCACTGATCATAGGCTTCAAAAAGCCCAGATTGTAGTAATTGCCGTTGATGTTCAAAAAGCTTAAATGGATAAGTAGCTCCGTACTTACTAAACCAGTCCAATACAAATCTTGTTCTGATCATGGTTAATGTTTCCCGATTCAGCCCTTGACGAGCAGGGCCGGAGGCATTATCCAGAATCTGAAATACCTGTTGGGTAAAAGCTCCGGATTTTTTCCCAGGCTGATAGGCTTGCTTGGTAAGTAGTTGCTGATATTGTTCAAAAAGAATTTTTTTCATGTTGCGCGCACGATCACTCCGGCTCTCCATATTGATATAGATCTCTGCATATAATAAAGCCCATATCGGTTCATTAATTTTTGAATAGTGCAAGGCAGCATTGTAATAATTGCCGCCATACGATGGATCTGCTTGTATGCCATCTTCCCAACAAGTTATGGCGCGTCCGTCTTTATTGGATGAACGGAGTTCGCCCCATTCACTATATAGAGGGCCACTAGCTGGAAATTTCTTAATTCCTTTTTGATACAGTTGTTCGCACTCTTTTACTTCTTCCAATGCTTTGAATACATTACCCGCCAATTGGAAACAAACCACATCAGCATCGGCACGTTGTGTGAGCGCTACTGCCAACTCTTTTGCACTGGCAAACTCGCGTTGTAATGTCAGGGAAAGGATCAGATCTTTTTCTAATTCCAGTGCTTTGGGAAAATCGCGAAGTCCCTGACGAAGTACAATGACTGCATTAGCATGATCACCTCTGTTGTTATAATCACGGGCTGTTTGTTGTAGCTGTTTGATCGAAGACTGTGAGAAACCAATCAAGCTACACATACACAATAATAAGAGAAAGTAAATCTGCTTTTTCATACTTCGTACTCCTTATATCAAATGTGTTAACAAGCCATCACGCAGTTTTGGTTCAAACCAAGTGCTTTTGGGAGGCATCACATTTCCACTATCTGCAATAGCAAATAATTGCTCTATACTAACCGGATAAAAACTAAATGCAATTTTCATTTCTCCACTGTTCACTCTTTTTTCTAATTCACCTAATCCACGAATGCCGCCTACAAAATCAATCCGTTTATCCGTACGTTGATCTTCAATTCCCAGGTGTTTTTCTAGAATTAGCTTAGTAAAAATGGTTATGTCCAATATGCCTATGGGATCTGATGTGTAAGTGCCCTCGCGTGTTTCTAGCTGATACCATTTCCCTTCGAGATACATACCGAATTCATGTAATTGTGTAGGACGAACAGCGGTTGCTGAGGGCGAAATGATAAAATCTTTTTCTAGGAGCGACAGCAACGTATCAACGCTAAGCCCATTCAGATCCTTGATTACACGATTGTAATCCAGTATGGCTAATTGACTAGCCGGAAAAATAGTAGTTAGAAAAAAACGGGCGTTCTTACTATCTGATAATGCAGTAGCCACTTTGGCTGCAGAGGCAGCTCGATGATGACCATCTGCGATATAGGTGCAAGGAACTTGCTCTGCAAATAGTGAAGTAATTTCTTGCACCGTCTTTGAATCATTCACACACCAAATGGTATGTTGAATACCATCATTAGCTGTAAAATCAAAAAGAGGTGCATGTGAACTACGCCAATTTTCAATGCATTGATTCATGGCGTCTACATCCCGGTACGCTAAAAAAACATTTCCGGTTTGTGCACGAATTGTACGCATATGGTCAATTCGATCTTTTTCTTTTTCAGGACGGGTGAACTCGTGCTTTTTGATTAAATCATTTTCATAATCGTCCACCGAGGAAACGCAGACTAATCCAGTTTGGCTGCGTCCGTTCATCACTAATGTATAAATATAATAGCAGGCAGTTTCTTCTTGTACCAGTATGCCTTCATTGCGCAAGCGGTTTAAATTTTCCAATGCCTTATCATAAACTACCTGGCTATGCGTATCGATGGAAGGATCTAGATCAATTTCTGATTTGGTTACCTGTAAAAAAGAAAGGGTATTTCCCTTTGCTTCTACACGCGCCTCCTCACTATTTAAAACATCGTAGGGTCGTGCAGCCACTTGCGCCGCATGCGCAGGAGTTGGACGAAGTGCTTTGAAAGGTTGAATGGCAGACATATTAGCCTTTTTTATTTGCGAATGAACGCATGAATGAAGTAATCGCTTGAACTGATTCAAGCGGCAATGCATTATAGAGTGATACGCGGAAGCCGCCTACGCTACGATGTCCTTTAATGCCCACCATACCTTCTTGTTCCGCGGCTGTCAGAAATTCTTTTTCTAATTTGGGGTCCTGCATTAAAAATACCGCATTCATTATACTACGGTCTTCTTTGGCAACGGGCCCGTGAAAAAGAGGTAAAGCATCTAATGTGTCGTAAAATAATTTTGCTTTCGCTTTATTTTTTTGTTCTATAGCAGCCACACCGCCTTGTTCTTTTAACCAGCGAAGGGTGAGCAAGATCACATACACTGCAAACACGGGTGGGGTGTTGAGCATGCTTGCTTCTTTAATGTGTAATCGATAATCCATGAAGGCAGGTATAGGACGATCGATTTTCCCAAGACAATTTTTATTTACAACTACCAGTGAAACTCCAGCAGGCCCAATATTTTTTTGTGCACCCGCATAGATTAAATCAAATTGATTGAAATCAAGCACACGGCTCATGATATCGCTACTCATGTCTGCCACTAAGGGCATTCCACAATTTGTTGGGAACTGGTGCCACTGCGTACCTGCGATAGTTTCATTCGAGGTTAAATGCAGATAAGCGCCTGGAGTATCGAGATCTAATTTCTTTGGAATGGTAGTATGACCGGTATATAAGGACGAGCCTGCAATGTGCACATTGCCAAATAAGCCTGCTTCTTTGATTGCTTTTTCTGACCAGGTTCCGGTCTCGGTGTAATTAGCTGTTTGATTAGCCCCTAATAAATTCATGGGCACTTGTACAAATTGAAGCGTAGCGCCGCCATGTAAAAACAGCACCTCATGCGCTTCATCTAATTGCATTAATTCTCGCACCAATGCTCTAGCTTCTTCCATGACGGGAGTAAACAAAGAAGTTCGGTGTCCGATTTCTAAAATGGAAAGTCCTGATGCATTGAAATCTAACAGCGCTTTGCTGGCTTCCTCTAAAACTGATTTTGGAAGAATCGAGGGTCCTGCATTGAAATTATGGAGAATCATCGGGGCAAATGTAAGCCAACCTGTCCTTGTTCCATCCTTGTTGTAGTAATTCAAAGGCTGCTTTTTCCTCCGGTGTAAATTGTTGTTGTGCCAACGACGTTAAGGGGGGTTGCCTAGCTTGTACCCAAGCCGTGATCCAGAATGAAGCAACGGCCTTGATTGATTCCTGCATTCTTCGTTCAATCATTCCTCGTAACAAACGGTTATAGGCTAGGGAATAGGCGCGTGCGTATTGTTTGACTAGTACACCATTTCGTTCTTCAAAACTATATTGTTGACCCAATGGAAATTTTCCGGCTAACCACTTTTCGGTTCGTAATACAGTATCAGCGGCGGCTGCACTTTGCAAAACGCGTTCCCAAATAAAAGACATGGGATCAGCAATCCAATTGGCTTTTCCCACCATAAAATCCCAATCAGATTCGGCTAGTAATTCCGGAATTCTGCTCTCCCAAAAACCATGAATCCCCCGCTGTCCGGTTTTTTGTCCATTGTGATTACTGCAGGCATGTAAGGGAACATGTGCATCAGAAATATAGTGCCCTAGCTCGGCCGATAGTTTTAAGATTGAAAAGAGGTCCTGTTTGATAAATGCCTGCGTTAATCGATAAAGCATCGTTTCTATCCACCACGGTACAATGCCGTAGCGATTCAAACTATCTTCTCCACACTCCGCAACCGCCTGTTTCCATCCCCGGGGTAATGAAAGGTAGGGAGCAGGACCATACTGGTCCATATCAATATAATGACGCGGGCCTTCTTCTTTAACTTGATATCGTCTCTTGTCAGGATCTACGGCATGTTCTTCAATAAAGGAAAGTTGTTTTTTGTAAAGCACCAGCATTTCGGGGGGCAATAAAAAAACAGCAATCCGATTTATCTTTTTGTGTGCATAAAATCCCCAGCACCATCCGGTCAAGGGAAGAACCAGACAGACTGGAATCAATATCCAGCGAAACATAACATCAATTTTTAGGAAAATCTACGCCTGTGAGGAATGCTCTGCATCCAGATCAACAACACCGCCTGTTACAGCGTATTTCATGGCCTCTCCCGAGGAAATCTTATCTATTTTTCGAACTTTATCACGAGGGAGAATATAAAGTTGTCCGGCAAAATTGTAACCCTGTGGTACATAGACCGCTACTTTATCGCTACCTAGTTCAAATTTTTCCATTTCCTCGTCAGTCAGAAATCCTACGATCCAAACATCGGGACCAAAGACATTGGCAAGAACAGCACGATTGAATTTTCGTTTATTCCCTGCAAACGCCTCAAAAAAATCACGGGTTGAAGTATAAATCAACTTGACACCCGGAGTTCTTTCCATCCATTGATCAAAAAGCTGAAGAACTCCTCCCATTAGGAAATTAGAACTGACCCAGCCTACCACTACCACACTTGATATTATTAATAAGAACCCCAACCCTGGTACATTCAAATAGGGTCGCAGAATGCTGTCCACTTTTTCAAATAGCCAGTATAGTGCGTATCCCGTAATGGCGATGGGGGCCAAAATAACCAGCCCCTGGATAAAGTAGCCAGCCACCCGTTTGACGGGGCTCCGAAAAGGTCTTTTGGGGTCCATAGGGGGTATTTGAAGCTAAATTAGTACAATCCAAGCCCCTTCCGCCCTGGTTTTTGACCAGATTTCATGGGATTTTAACA
>Ga0192647_100699_pt1 | contig 23372 bp, 24 predicted proteins | sample LauGreFa1BDMLBSN_2_FD_133046 | JGI IMG/M metagenome (GOLD analysis project Ga0192647, IMG submission 133046) | Freshwater lake microbial communities from Lake Michigan, USA - Fa13.BD.MLB.SN - reassembly | ecosystem: Environmental > Aquatic > Freshwater > Lake | place: Lake Michigan, USA...
CAGGTGCGCAACAAAGTGCTCAGAGCGTATGAAGAAATCATGAACATGCCGGTCTAACCTGAGAGAACACCATGGCAACCGCAAGTGCAACACTCAATACCCCCATTGGCACCACCTCGAATGCGCTGACCACCGAGTCTGACGCAGGTGCACGCAGCAACAACGCCATGACGGCCGGCGGCGCGCCGATGCGCTCGATCACCAGCTCTGCGCTCACCGACCCGATGGGCATGATCCGCGACTTGGTGCGTCAACCCACTGTGCGAAAAGTCTTGCCGATCGTGGTCATCTTGATGGTCGTGGCCGCTTTTGGTCTGGCCTCCATGTCGATGAAAACGCCGCCGATGCGCGCGCTCACCATGATGCTGCCTGAAGCAGATAAACAGTTGGCCATCGAAACCCTCAAGACCGCCAATTTCAAGCCGGAGATCGATAACAACACCGGCCAAATCATGGTGCCGGCAGACAAATACCAAGAGGCCCGCATGTTGCTGGCTTCCAAAGGGTTGCCGCGCACGGAGGTGCAAGGCATGGACACCTTGAAAGACATGCCCGCCATGACCACCAGTCAGTTCATGGAGCAGGTTCGCTACAACAACGCCATGGAGCAAGAGTTGGCGAAAACCATTTCGCAAATTGCAGGCATTCGCAATGCGCGCGTGCATTTGGCCGCGCCCAAGCAAAGCGTGTTTGTGCGCGACCGTGTACCCACCAAAGCATCGGTGATCATCACGCGCGCCCCCGGCAAAGAAGTGTCTTCAGCCAACGTGCAAGCCATCATTTCGTTGGTGGCGTCGAGCGTGCCTTACCTCGCACCTGAGAATGTCTCGGTGGTGGACAACTATGGTTCTTTGATGAACGAAATGTTGGGACCGCAGCCGCTGGGCCTGACTGGCGCTGAGCTGCAACAAAAGCAGCAAATGGAAGACCTGTATCGCACTCGCTTGTTGCAATTGCTCGCGCCCATTGTTGGCGCTGAAAACGTGACAGCACAAGTCACCTTGCAACTCGATTTCACGCAAGAGGAAATCACCACCGAAGATTTTGACCAAGGCGACAAGGGACCGAAAACCCGCTCCGAGTTGTATGTGGAAGACCGCAACACCTTCAAAGACGCGATTGGCATTCCTGGTTCACTCAGCAGTACCCCGCCCAACCCGCCGATCAACCCGGCCGCCACCGACGCCACACCCGCTGACCCGAACAAAGGCGTGAGCGAAAAAGGCGTGCAAGTGGTGGCTCGCAGCACCAAAAACTACGAACTCGACCGTGCGGTGCGCCACACCAAGAGCGCGATGGGCAATATTTCCAAACTCGGCGTCGGTGTCTTAATCAACGAGCGTCCGATTCCTGCTGGCATGAAAGTGGAGAAGCCCGCCGACGGCTCACCACCACCCACCACCATTCCTTACACCCAAGAAGAACTGGACCGCTTGAACCAATTGGTGCGCGGCGCCGTGGGTTTCAATGACCAACGTGGTGACGTCGTGACCGTGGTGGCGACACGTTTTGAACCGCCGGTTGACCCCAATGCCGTGCCTTGGTACAAAGACGAAGCGCTGGCTTCATTGGCCAACAGCGGTGTGATTGCTGTGTTGTTCTTGTTGTTCTTGTTGGCTGTGGTCCGTCCGATGATCAAGAAACTGATCAAGCCAGAAGTTGACCCTGCAGCGATTGCAGCAGCGGCCATGGCTGCGGCTGCGGCCGAAGCCGCCACCGCCGAAAAATTGCGCACCGAACGCATCGCTGCCGCGGAGGCCGAAGCTGCGGCTCGGGTGGTGGCAGAACGTGCTGCCCGCGAAGAGGCCGAGGAAAAAGCCCGCAAAGAAGCCGAGGCCAAAGCCGAAGCCGAGCGACTTGCTGCCGAGGCCTTGTCCAAAGAGGCCGAGATGGCCGAAGAGGCCGCCGCTGCCGAAGCCGCCCGCATGGCCGAAGAAGAAGCCGCCCGTGAAGCCGAACGACTGGCTGCACTTGAATTGCAGGCCGAGTCTGGCGAGGAAGTGGAATTGGAAGAAGGCGAATCGCTGGATGACCTCAAGGCACGCATGGGCAAACTCAAGCCCAAGAAAGCCAGCATCCCCGCAGATTTGTTGAACAATGCCAACTCATATGATGACAAAGTCGCTTTGATTCGAATGATTGTGTCTGACAACTCCGGCCGAGTGGCCAGTGTCATGCGCAACATGATTGAATCTTGATGACTGACAAGCTACCAAGGAAACGACATGGCTGATAACGACACCATCCAATGGACCCCAGAGCTTCGCGCAGAAATGGAGGCGATGACCTCGACACAACGCGCCGCTGTGCTGATGCTGTTATTGGGTGAAGAACAAGCGGCTGAAATTGTGAAATACCTCAGTCCCAAAGAAGTGCAAGCTCTCGGCGCGGCCATGGTGCAAGCGTCTTCACTGTCACAAGGTGCGGTGAATGTGGTGCTCGACCAGTTCGTCGACATGCTGAAAAAACAAAACAGCGTGGGCTTGGGTGGTTCGGACTATGTGGACCGCGTCATGCGCTTGGCGCTGGGCGAAGACAAGGCCAATTCCGTGCTCAACCGCATCATGCCTGGGCAAGGCACCAAGGGCTTGGATATTTTGTCTTGGATGGATCCGCGTTCCATTGCAGAAATGATCCGCACCGAGCATCCGCAAGTGATTGCGATCATTTTGTCGATATTGGAAACCAGTGTGGCTGCCGACGTGTTGGTGTATTTGCCGCCTGAAGTTCGACCTGAAGTCATTCAACGTGTGGCTGCGATGGACACGGTGCAACCGTCTGCCATGGCCGAGTTGGAACAAATCATGAAGCAGCAGTTCGCCAAGAGCTCGTCGTCCAAATCGTCAAGTTTTGGGGGCATCAAGGCCGCCGCCGACATCATGAACAAAACCAAAACCGATTTGGAACGCTCTGTCATGGATGGTTTGGAAGAAATCGATGCAGACCTGATGTTGAAAATTCAAGACCAGATGTTCACCTTCGACAACCTCGCTACCGTGGACAACAAGGGTATTCAGGTGTTGATGCGCAACGTCGAGCCAGACCAATTGATGGTGGCTTTGAAAGGCGCGCCCGAAGAAGTGCTGGCACGTTTCCTCGACAACATGTCAGAGCGTGCGCGTGGCATGTTCAAGGACGACATGGACGCACGCGGCCCGGTGCGTGTCGCAGACGTCGAAGACGCACAAAAGAAAATCATGCGTTTGGCTCGCAAGTTGTCAGACACCGGCGAATTGATCTTGGGCGGAGCAGACTTTGTTTAATCCGGACCCGCAACCGGCCAAGCCGCGTCATTGGTTAGATGACACTTGGCTGAACTCGTCTTCCAAACCGATTCCGAATTTCGGTGAATTCGATTGGGCCAATGTGCCCAAATTGGATTACGCGACTTTCAAATTCAAGCAGTTGGCCACACCCGAACATGCCAAGGTGTTGGACGAAGACACCGGCTTCGTGCTGGAAACCTTTGGCAAACCCAAAGCGTTTCAAGCAGAAAGCAAGTTGGGCAAAGCTGCGTTACCCGTTGCTGAATCGCTCGCGCAAGACACTGTGCCAAACACGGCCAGTACCGCAGTGGCAGAAGACCCGCAACAGGCACAACAGCTTGCAGCGCTCAATGCCCGTTTGCAAGCGCAAGCCGAGCGTGATGCAGACATGCGGCTTCAGCGCGAGGTGTTTGGCGCGGAATGCATGTGGAAACACACCGAAGCAGATGACTGGATGTCAGACCTGCCCTTGGGCGACGATGCGCCGGTGATTGACCCCGCGGCATTGGCTGCGGCGCGCGAAGAAGCGTGGGCCCAAGGCCATGCCCAAGGCATGGATGAAGGTCTGCAACAAGGCCAATCGCTGGGCCATGCCCAAGGCTTGAGCGAAGGCACGGCCCAAGGCGAGGCGCAAGCCAAAGCCGAGTCGGCCGACGCGTTGGCAGCTGCATTGGCCGCCCAAAAAACAGCATTGACCGCAGAGTTGCAAGAGCAATTGGTGTTGCTGGGACAAGTCCACGACACATTGCGCGCTTTCAGCAATGACCCGCAAGCTTTGTTTGAACCCGTGAAGCGACTGGCCCTGCACATCAGCGAACAGCTGGTGCTGGCTGAACTGACCTTGTCGGGCCAAGCGATCGAGCGTTTGGTGCAACGTTGTCTGGATGAAATCGATTTGCACGGCCAGTCGGCGGTTACCGTGGAATTGAATCCGCAAGACAAAGCCCGTTTGGAAGACCTGGGCGCCGAGGTCATCAAACAAATGCAGTTACAAGCTGTTCCTGGTTTGCACCCGGGCAGCGTGCGTTTGGTGGTCAACGACAGCCAAATTGAAGATTTGATTGAGCACAGGCTGCAAGCCATGGCCAACCGTTTGTTGAACCAGCCCGAGCTGTGGCGCGAGCAGTCGGCATTTTTCCGTCAACCCTTGGCGCAGCGAGACGGTCAAGTCGAAGATGTGCCCGAACGCGTCACGTTTGACCCACCCCCTGAAGAGGATGAACATGCTTGATTTCATCAATATTGCTTTGCGCACCATCATGTGCTTGGCATTCATTGCCTTTGTGGTCAGACCCATGTTGATGTCGATGGTCAGGCGCGAGCCCAACACTTTAGAGCTTGAAGAGATGGCGCAACTCGCTGTGAACTCTGCGTTCCGCGAACAGTTTTCAAGTTTTTACGCACCCAGACCCCTGCCTCAGTTGGAAGCCCCCAAAGCTTCCACACCTGACGCATCCGTGGACACTGCGCCGACTGCTGTGCCAGTGCCTGAGCCGGTGGTGCTGACCGATGAAGAATTGCAAATCATCGAGGCGGAGAAACTGCATCAGGCTGAATTGCTCAAAGGCCATGAAGAGGAAATGGCGCGTCGCGCACAAGTCGCGGTGTTGGAAGCTGAACGCTTGGCCAAATTGGCGCAAGATCAAGTCGATGCGCAAGACTTGGACCCAGAGGAAGAAGATTCATCGCTGGAAAAAATGCGTCAAAGCATGAAGAAGGAAAAGAAAAAACCTGTCATTCCAGCAGAATTGCTGGCGGGCAACAGTTACGAAGACAAGCTGATGGTGGTGCGTTACGTCACCGAGCAGGAACAAAACCGCGTGGCCAATGCCATCCGTTCCATGATCAAGATCGCGCCCTGAACCATGATGGATTTCGCCACCGACATCGATGCCGTGTTGCCGCATTTGCGCACGCCACAACCGCAACGCAGTGGCACCTTGGTGCGCCTGGTCGGCATGACTTTGGAAGCCCGTGGCGTCATGGCGCCGTTGGGTGCGTGTTGTGAAGTCGTGGGCCGACATGGGCACCGGGTCGAGGCTGAAGTGGTGGGGTTCAACGACAAGATTTTGTTTTTGATGCCGTTCACCGAACCCACGGGTGTCGGGCCGGGTGACATGGTGCGCGTGGTCAGCAATTCATCTTTGGTCAGCTTAGGCCCCGAGCTGTTGGGTCGGGTGATCGATGGCCGTTGTCAGCCACTGGACGGCAAGCCACCGCCCGAGTGCAAAGAGTTATTGAGTTTGTTGGGTCGCCCGATCAATCCGATGGAGCGCGGACCGATCAACAAAATTTTGGATGTCGGCGTCAAGGCCATCAACGGCGTGCTGACACTCGGACGCGGACAGCGTTTGGGCCTGATCGCTGGGTCTGGCGTTGGCAAAAGTGTGTTGCTGGGCATGCTCACGCGATTCACCAAAGCCGATGTGGTGGTGATTGGTTTGATCGGCGAACGTGGCCGTGAAGTGCAAGCCTTCATCCAAGAGTCGTTGGGTGAAGAAGGTTTGGCCAAATCGGTGGTGGTGGCCGCCCCGGCGAATGTGTCGCCTGTGTTGCGACTCAAGGCCACGCATTTGACGCATGTGATCGCAGAATATTTTCGCGACCAAGGCAAGGATGTGCTGATGCTGTGCGACAGCCTGACGCGGGTCGCGCACGCTCAGCGTGAAATCGGTTTGGCGATTGGCGAGCCGCCGACCGCCAAAGGTTATCCGCCCTCTGTGTTTGGTTTGTTGCCCAATTTGATTGAACGCGGTGGTGTGGGCAGGCATGGCCATGGCTCGATCACTGCCATCTACACCGTGCTGGCCGAGGGCGACGATGCAGCTGATCCGATCGTGGACATTGCCCGCGCTTCATTGGACGGGCAAGTGATGTTGTCGCGCAAATTGGCCGACGCCGCCCATTACCCGGCCATCGATTTGACGGGTTCCATTTCGCGTTTGATGCAGTCATTGCTCAGCAACGAAGACTTGAAATCGGCGAATAAATTGCGCCGCTTGTGGTCCATCTATCAGCAAAACGTCGACTTGGTTCAGGTCGGCGCCTACGAACACGGCTCCAACCCCGAGCTGGATGAAGCCATCCGTTTGAATGACCGCATCGTGGCGTTTTTGCGCCAAGACATGCACATCAGCCAAGACTACGACACCACCCGCGTTCAATTGCGCGAATTGCTCAACCAGACCTGAAAGCGATTGACACATGAAGCCTCGCAGTTGCTGGTCCGTGTTGGCCAAAAAAGCCAAAGACGAAGAAGAAGTGGCCCAAACGGCCGCCGCCCGTGCGCGCAACAAAGTGGTGGAGTTGCAGCAAAGCCGACAGCGCATGAGCGATTTGCTGGACGACTACAAGCAACGTGCATTGGCTGCGCAATCTCAGTTGCAAACCATGGCGCAGGCCACCAACAGTCGCCAGTTTTTATTGCAATTGCAATCGTTGGTTGACCGGGTGGATGCCGATTTGAAAGTGGCATTGCGCGAACTCGAACAAGCCAAAGCGGTGTTGTTGCAAGCCACGCACCAGCGCATGAAGATGGAAACCATGCAGGAAAAAGATTTGGAAGCGGTGCAGAAATGGGAGCGGCAGCGCGACCAAAAAAACATGGACAGCTTGGGCTTGACGCTCTACAACCTCAAGGCTTGACCCAGCCTGCTTGCAGCCAATGCCAGTAATGCGGCTTGAACGCCCAAGGCATCAAGGTGGTCACGGTGTGGGGAGCAAACACTGTTTGCGTGGCATGGTCGTGCCAGACCCCTTGTGCATTCAAACGTGTCAATAACCATTGCGCGGCTTGCGGATGCGCCAGTTCCTGTTGATGGACACGCACCTTGGATTGCTCTTCGGGCGCATCATCCAGTCTGACCCATTCGCAACAAGCCATGTCTGGGGTGGCCATGGCCGGGTCAATTCCCCCTGAATACATGTCGTGCAAACTGCCCCACGCACGACCTGTCAACAAATGTTTCATGTGCGAGAGTTGGCGTTCTGCCATGTCCTCGTCGCCCAAACGCACGCCAACTTGCCCCAATACATTGTCAAACCAGAGGCAGGCTTGCGGGTGCGTTTTCAACAACACCGGTAAACCCGCAATCGCGTCAGTGCGGTGGTAATGCAATTGCACAGAATGGGTTTTGAGCTCGCGACCGTGTCGCAAGCCAAACAGCAAAGGCACCAAGGGGTCAATGTCATACACATCAATGCGTTCAAACCGGGTCAGCCAAGGCGTGGGCAGCATCCAACCCGCGCTGCACCCAATCAGCAACAAATGGGTTTGTTCAGGCTGAACACGGGCGAGAAAAGAGGCGATGTGTTCGCGGGTCGGCAACCACCGTTGCAATGAACGCGCTGCATGCACATGCCAGTTCAAACCACCCGTGCCGCCAGCGTTGGCCAGGTCTTTGATCCACGTGGCCAAACGGGGTCGGTCAGTGAAATCAGTTTTCACAAACATGACGCATGATGGTGAACACCGGGGAGCTGGGCGGCACCGGTTGCCAGTCGGCGATGACGCCTTCGCTGGTCAACAACTCGCCGCTCAAGTGCGCGCCGCTGTAAATAGCGAGCGAGCGACTGCGCCCGAGTTTTTGTTGGCAGTCGATTTCCATCAGCATGCGGCTGGACAAATAGGTTTTCCCCAAACTGTTTTTTTGCGGTTGACGGTAGTCCAGCATGGACCAGACGCGGCGGGTGTGGCCGTCTTTTTCGATGGAAGCGCGGTCGATGCCATACACCGCCGCGTCCGACATGCCAACGCTGACCCAGTCCGAGGCCCAAGACGGGTTCACCACCACAAGGCACAGGCTGCATAAAAGAGATTTGGCAGTTTGACGAATTAAATTCATTTTTGACTCTCGCAGGATAGATAATGCTCACCATGCCAAACCATGACTGGGCTCAGTACTCTCTCAGTATGACATTCGTCTTGTTGCTGTTGGCGGCGGCCCTGTGGTGGCTGTCGCGTCGCAACAAGGGCTTTTTACTCCCTGCCAATCAACGGCGAATCCAAATTCTAGAGGCCTATCCGATGGGCCTGCGACACAAGTTGTTGTTGGTTCAGGTGGATGACCAACACTTGCTTTTGTCTGTCAACAACACCGACATTCAAACCCTGCACGCATGGCGCGCAGCAACCCCTTCGTCCGCAGAAACAGGTGTCAACCATGCGAATTAAGCACTTCATACTGCCTTTCATGTGTTTATGCATGCTTTGGTTGCCTGACATGGCGTTGTCCCAAGGTTTGCCCATGGTGACCGTCAATTCGGGCAAGGGCGGCCAGCAGTACAGCTTGACCTTGCAATTGCTCGGTTTGATGACGGTGTTGACTTTGCTGCCGTCCTTGTTGTTGATGATGACCTCATTTGTGCGCATCATCATTGTGTTGTCGATCTTGCGCCAAGCGCTGGGCACGGGGCAAACGCCGCCGAACACGGTGCTGGTCGGGTTGGCATTGTTCTTGACCTTTTTCATCATGACGCCGGTGTTTGACGATGTCTATACCAATGCCGTCGCCCCCTACATGAATGGCAACTTGCCCTTTGAAAAAGCCTTGGTGAAGGCTGAGGTGCCGATCCGCCAGTTTTTGACATTGCAAACCCGCGAAGACGACATCGCCATGTTCATGCAAATCGCGCAGCGCAAAGAAGTGGCCAGCGCTGCAGAGGTGCCTTTCACCACGCTGGTGCCCGCTTTTTTGACCTCTGAGCTCAAAAGCGCCTTCATGATCGGGTTCATGATTTACATCCCGTTCGTGGTCATTGACCTGATCGTGGCCAGCGTGTTGATGTCCATGGGCATGATGATGCTTTCGCCCATGATCATTTCCATGCCATTCAAGTTGATGCTGTTTGTGTTGGTCGATGGCTGGACCTTGATCATGGGTTCGCTGGCGTCAAGTTTTATTTTCAAGTGAGGTGCAAATATGGACACAGCCATGGTGGTGGATCTCGGGCGACAAGCCCTGTGGATGACGATGCTGATATCTGCGCCCATGCTGGCGGTCGCGCTGTTGGTAGGCTTGGTCATTGGTGTGTTTCAGGCGGCGACATCCATCAATGAGCAAACCTTGAGCTTCATCCCCAAGTTGTTGTCACTGGGTCTGACCGCCGCGGTGTTTGGCGGTTGGATGATCAACACTTTGGTGGACTACACCAAAGTGCTGTACGGCCGCATACCTGGCCTGTTCGGCTGACACGCATGAACATTGAAATGCTCAATTTGCTCGACAGGTTTTACGCCCTGTTGTGGCCCATGCTTCGCATTTCAGCTTTTTTGGCGTTCTCTTCGATCTTTTCTATCCGCGCCGTCAATTTGCGCATACGCATTTCCATCGCTGTGGTGCTCACGATTTTCCTGTCCATGCAGTTAGAGATTCCGCGCATCGACCCGGTCACCGCAGAGGGACTCAAGGAAATCTTCAACCAGTTGTTCATTGGCTTTGCCATGGCGTTGATCATGCAATTGACCACGGCGGCCATTGTGTTGGCCGGTCAAGCGGTGTCGGGCTCCATGGGCTTGTCGATGGCCACCATGGTTGACCCCACCATGGGCAGCGTGCCGGTGGTGTCGCAGTTCTTCAATATTTTGGGTACGCTGGTTTTCCTGTCGATAGGCGGGCACTTGATTGTGTTTGGCTTGCTGCTGGAATCGTTCACCTTGTTTCCGATTGGCAAAGTGTTGATGACCCAGGATTTGCTGGGCAAGATGACGGCATGGGGCGCCATGATGTTTGTGGCCGCGTTGCTGATCTCCTTGCCTGTGGTCATCACGTTGTTGTTTGTGAACATTGGGGTGGGCTTCATCACTCGCGCTGCGCCCAGTTTGAATATTTTTTCAGTGGGCTTTCCGGCCATTTTGTTGTCTGGTTTTGTCGTGATGTGGTTAGCGATTCCCAGCATGGTCAACCGCATGAGTTGGTGGTGGGTACAAACATTTGGGCAGATGCGCGGCATGCTGCTGGGAGGCTAGGCGATGGCTGACGACTCAGCAGAACGGACCGAAGAACCGACCGCGCAACGCCTCACCAAAGCCCGGGAGGAAGGGCAGTTGGCGCGTTCGGTTGAATTGCCCACAGCGGCCATTTTGATCACAGCCACCTTGTTTTTCAGCCTGGCGGGTAACTACATGTTTCACCGCTTGGGCAATTTGTTTTCTTCGCAACTGCAGTTTGATCGCAAGGTCATGGACAAGGCCGAGTTGTTGCCGGGCATATTTTTCCAATCCATCATTGATGGCTATGTCTTGATATTGCCGGTCATGGTTTTGCTGGCGGTTGTCGCTGTCTTGTCCACGGTGCTCAGTGGTGGACTGGTGTTTTCAGTGGGCTTGATGGCGCCCAAACTCAGCAAGCTCAATCCCTTGGCCGGCTTTGGTCGGATGTTTGGCATGAAAGCGGTGATAGAGCTGGGCAAGGCCATATTGAAGTTTTTGCTCATCTCCGTGATTTTGTGGATGTCGGTGACCAACCACATCGACGACTTGGTGTCCATTAACCGCATGGATCTGGGCACCGCCATCCACCATGCAGGCAACCTGATTTTGGACGCTTGTTTTTGGATGTGCATGGGTTTGATTGTGATTGCATTGGCTGATGTGCCGTTGCAGCATTACCAAACCAACAAGCGCTTGAAGATGACGCGCCAGGAAATCAAAGATGAAATGAAAAACTCGGAAGGTCGCCCCGAGGTCAAGGCGACGATTCGACGCCGTCAGCGTGAAATGGCCAACAACCGCATGATGGAAAACGTGAAAGACGCGGATGTGGTCATCACCAACCCGCAGCATTTCGCGGTCGCGCTCAGCTATGACCCGAACTCGGATGGCGCGCCGACCTTGGTGGCCAAAGGCACGGACGAGCTCGCCCAACGCATTCGCGAACGCGCCAAAGAGGCTGGCGTGTATTTGTTTGAAGCCCCCGAGTTGGCCAGGGCGCTTTACTTCACCACCAAACTTGACCATCCGATCCATGAAGGTCTTTACCACGCGGTGGCGCAGGTGATTGCCTATGTGTTCAGCCTGAACCAGAGTTATTCAGACTCGGGCGGCATGGTCAAGCCGACATTGCGCATCCCTGACAATATGCGTTATGACGAAAACGGTTTTCTCTTTCAGTGATGAACCCATGACAGCGGCCAAACCATGAGCGATTTTTACCAAAGCCAAGCCGACAAACTGCGGTTCGAAATTTTGCTCAAATCGTTGCGCGAAGGTCGTTTGAACTTGGCCATTTTGGGTGACGATGAAGCGGCGTTGACCCATTACGGAAAACGCATCTTTCAGCATTTGCGTCAGCAAGGCGAACCCAATGTGGAGTTGTGGACCTCTGCCGATTCAGAACGACTCGTCGACCGGTTCAACGACATTCTCTCCACGCTCACCGTCGATCAAGCGCTGGACAAAACCAACCAAACCGCGCCCAAGCGCTACATGATTTTTCCCGACACGCATGGCATTCAAGACTTTGAGTTGCAGCTGTTGGCTCGTTTGGTCAATGGGTTTCCCGCCAGCAACATCAACGTGATTTTGTTGGTCAACAGCCGCAGTGCTTACGACAAAAAGCTGTCTGCGTTTGGCAAAAATTTATTGCAATGGGTGTTGGAATCTGAAGCCCCTGCGCCTGCCAAGGCGGCGCGCTTGGAAACACTGGGCGACTGGCCTGGGGCCAAGCAAGTCCCCAGCGAGAAAAAAGCGGCCGCGTCCACGGCATCCTTCGATGCCGGGGTGAGTTTGCCGCCTGCGCCCCCGCCGCCCTTGGATTTGTCAGACCGCAAAACCGCCGTGACCGACATGTCTGAAGGTGTGAAAGACCCCGAACTCGGTGCGCCGGTGACGTTCACCGAATTGCCTTCAGGCGAAGAACTGGCCAAGTCGTGGGAAGCCAACGCGGCTGCCTCAAAGCGCAGCGGCACTTGGGCATTGGTGATTTTGCTGGCTTTGTTGGTGTCTTTGGCGGCATTTGGTTTCATTTACCAAGAGCGTGTCTCAGAGGAATGGCAAGGCATGCGCGCTTATTTGTCGGGCAACAAACCGGTGGCCGAGACACCTGCCCCAGCCACCCCCCCTGCTGCCCCGCCGCCATCGGTCTCCATGTCTTCCAGCAGCACCCCTGTGGTCAAACCTGCCGAGGCCTTGAGTCCCGACAAAGAGGAGTTGGTCAGCCCGGCTGCACCTGAGCCTGCTAGCGAACCCGGCAAACCCGCGCCTGCCACTGAACCTGCAGCCAAGGCCAAGTCTGAGCCAGCGCCCCCGGTGGTGGTCGACCCGCCCAAGAAGCCTGAAGACATCAAGCCTGCTGTGGTTGAAAAGAGCGTGGCCGACAAACCGCCTGCCGAAAAAAAACCGGCCGAGAAAAAAACCGCGAGCAAATCTGACAAAGCCACCGAACCCGACAGCCCGAACTGGGTCAAAGACCTCGACCCGAATACCTGGGTGATGCAGCACGGCGCCTTCGACAGCCTGAGCGATGCTCGGCAGTTTCAAAGCACTTCCTTGGGCTTCAAGTCAGGGCAAGTGTTCTACACACAACGCAAGGGCAGCAAGCCCTACTATATTTTGGTGACAGGGCCCTACGCCGACAAAGCGCAAGCACAAGCCTTGATGAAAGACAACCCGCCCTTGGCCAAGGCTTGGCTGCGGACGGCGAAATCGCTTCAAGCCCAGTTTCAGGATTAACATCCGCGCCAAAGATCAAGAAGTGATGTTCAGGGTCGAATTACACAGATGGAGCGACACATGAATCAAAAACCAGCCATCTCCGATGACCCGTTGCCTGAGGCTGAACTGGTGTCCAGTCAGCAGGCTGACGCTGGCTCAGCCGACAGTCCATCTGCGCAAACACATATTCACACCGACCCGCACAGCTTGGCTGCAGTGGCAGATACCGAGTTGCACGATCCGGATTTGCAACATGTCACCGCCCAAGCGTTACAAGCACCTGATTTGCATGAATCTGGGCAACCCACATTGCCCGCCCCCAGTTTGGCCGTGGTTGAAGTCCCCGAGCAAGCCCTGCAAACGGTGGACATTGAGCCGCTTCAAACCCAGGCGTTGAATGACCACATGGCTCAAGTTGGGCTGACTTCCTCCGATCAATGGGCAGAGCATTTCCAGCCTCGCATCCAGAAACTGACAGAAGACATCGCCATGGTGCATGTTGAATTGGACAAGCTGGAACGCAAAAAATCCACCAAATAAGACTTCCAGAGGACATTCAACATGGCGCAAGATTCGAAACAAGCAGAAGCCGCTGATGACGGCGACTTCTTGCCCGATATGCCATCGCACTCGGAAGAAGAGGTGCATGACACGCCTGAGCCTGAAGTTGATGAGCAAACCGAAACGCTTGCCCTGGGTTTAGAGCGACTCGAATCCCAATCGCTCGACGGTTCTGAAGTCGCGCGCCAAATTGAGGACCTGACCACGGTGGTGCTCAGTTCGGCAGAGGTGTCGACCCGCTCTGCGGAGGTGGCCGCCAACATCAGCCACGAAATGCGTGGCGTGATGAAAACCGTCACCGACTTGACCTCCAAAAACATCCTGCATTCACGCGTCATCCTGATCGGTTTGCTGAGTTTTTTGATCATTGCCGTCGGTACGTTTTTCGCCATTTCCACCCGTTTGCAACAAAACATCCGGCAACTCGACAGCTTGTCGTTGGCGGTTGGCAAGCGCGTGGTGGAACTCGACGCCACGTTGGCCACGTTTGGCGATGCCACACGCGGGCTGGGCGACACCACCGAAAAGCTCGACAGCATGGAAGAGCGTCAGATCAAGCTGGACGAAAAATTCCAAGAAAAAATGGACGCGCTCGACAAGGTGTTTGTGAAAATGCCCGATCAGATCGCAGGACAGGTCAACGGCTTGACCGACAAAAACCTGGACGTCAAGCTCAAAGATTTGCAAAAAAACATCCAAGCGTTGGATGCCAAAGTGCAAGCCTTGTCCAACAGACCGGCACCTGCTGCGCCAGCGCCTGTGGCGAACAGCCAAAAGGAAGTGATCGCTGAAATTCAGAAATTGAAGAAGGACTTGGAAGCCGCCAGCGCAGCCGCCTCGGCCGCCGCGGTGAAAGCGGCTGCCAAAGAACGCGAACGTGAGAAGTCCTTAGACAAGCCCTTGGTCATGCCCAAGCCTGTGCCAGCGGCCAAACCGGCAGACAACAAAGCAGCCGAGGCCAAGGCTGCGGCAGAGGCGAAAGCCGCAGCCGACGCCAAGCTTCAAGCGGAGCTCAAAGCGGCCAACGAAGCCCGGGCTGCAGCCGAGGCGAAAGCGGCCGCCGCAGAAGCGCGAGCCCGGGCTGCGGCCGAAGCCAAGGCCGCCGAAGCCGCACGCGCAGCCGCTTCGCAGCCACCAGCGTTGCCGCCGCGTGCCGCGCCGAAAGAAGACCGGGTGATTTTTCCGCGCCCTGGCACCGAAAACTGATCGGCAGTGATTTGCTCAGTGCCAGTGGAAACTGTCTGCGCTGGCTTTGCCCCAATAGGTTTTGTAGGGCTCAGGCAATTTGGCCACCGAGTCTTTGAGCAACGCGCCTTGGCTCAACGACGGGTACATCTGCGCCAAGGTTTGCGTTTCGGTGTGGCTGATGCGGTGTGAAAAATGGTGCGCTTGCAGTTGATCTGGCGATGTCAACCCAGCGGCTTGCAGCAATTCCTTGAATGATTCCAATGTGTTTTGGTGGAACTGTTTGACGCGTTCGGCTTTGCTGGGCACCACCAAGGCCATTTGCCGTTGCGGGTCTTGCGTCGTGACACCTGTCGGGCAATTGCCGGTGTGACAGGTTTGCGCCTGAATACAGCCCAAAGCGAACATGAAGCCACGCGCGCTGTTACACCAGTCGGCGCCCAACGCCAAGGTGCGAGCGATGTCAAAGCTGCTGATGATTTTCCCGCTCGCACCCAACTTCACATGCTCGCGCATGCCGATGCCCACCAAGGTGTTGTGCACCAAGCGCAAACCTTCTTTCAACGGCATGCCCATGTGGTCAGAGAACTCCAGCGGTGCCGCACCTGTGCCGCCCTCGGCGCCGTCGATCACGATGAAGTCCGGCAACAAGCGGGTTTCGAGCATGGCTTTGGCAATGCCGAACCATTCCCATGGGTGGCCGATGCATAACTTGAAGCCCACCGGTTTGTTCTGACTCAACTCGCGCAAGCTCTGCATGAATTCGAGCAATTCGGTGGGTGTGGAAAAACTGCTGTGCGCCGCAGGCGAAACGCAATCAGCACCCAACGGCACACCGCGCGCTTCGGCGATTTCAGGGGTCACTTTGGCGGCAGGCAACACGCCACCGTGACCGGGTTTGGCGCCTTGGCTGAGTTTGATCTCAATCATGCGAACTTGCGGTTCACGTGCTTGCGCCACAAACCGCTCGGGACTGAATTTGCCTTGGTCGTCTCGGCAACCAAAATAGCCAGAGCCGATTTCCCAAATCAGGTCGCCTCCATGGATGCGGTGGTAACGCGATATCGAGCCTTCACCCGTGTCGTGTGCAAATCCACCCATCTTGGCGCCTTGGTTCAAGGCCATGATGGCATTGGCACTGAGTGCACCAAAGCTCATCGCAGACACGTTGAACAAACTGATGTCATAGGGTTGGCTGCATGCGGTGTTGCCCACGCGCACACGAAAGTGGGGGCTGTCAATCGTGGTGGGTGCCATCGAGTGGGTGAGCCATTCAAAACCGGCTTGGTCCACATCGAGCTGGGTACCGAAGGGCCGCTTGTCAGATTGGCCTTTCGCGCGTGCATAAACCAAGCTGCGTTGGGCGCGTGAAAACGGCGCCGCCTCGGATTCACTCTCCATGAAGTACTGCCGAATTTCCGGCCGAATGAACTCGAGCAAAAAACGCATGTGACCCAAGATCGGGTAGTTGCGCAAGATGGCGTGATGGGTTTGCAGCAAGTCATGCACACCTACCGCAGACAGGGCGGCAAAGAAGAGCAGCATGATCCAACCTTGGCCAGAAGCCACCAGCACCAAGGCACTGAAACACAAGCCAGCCAGGGCAATGAAAAAGGTGGTGTATCTGACCGGGTAACGGATCTGGTTGAGATCAAGCACTGAAGAAACCTCCTGCTGCCCTGACCTCAGAGGGTCAGGTGTGTGTCTGGCGCAGTCTCGAAGACAGACGCGCTTGTGCCAGCGAGGATACCTCAGCACGTAAACGCGCCATGGACAATTGGCTGTCAGACGCGCGTTGGATTTCTTTCAGGTCATGCAAGATGTTTTGACGCAGCAGTTCCAACTCTTGTTCGATTTTGGTCATGTGGTCGCGCAACTCGCGTTGCTGTGCCATGCGCTGGCTGAGCAAGTTCACACTTTGCGCGATCAGCTTCCAACTTTGCGCCAATTCGTCTTTTGGCGGCTGGTGCAGTTGTTCGAACAACTCGCCCAGCAACGGGTCGTGCAACACCTCTGCTGCGCTGTGTGTCGCTTCCATGCGTGCATGGTCCAAGGCCGCTTGCAACCCTGGCTCGGTGTCGGTCTGTTCTTCGGCCGGACCCAGGCTGGGCGGCGCTGGTTGAACTTGGTTTTCTGGTGCTTCAGCAAAGTTGTGCACCGAGGCCCAGCCCATGCCGGGGTCGTATTGCTTCAGGCCTTTGAAGGCGAGGAATTTTTCTTGCGGCATGTCAATCACAGCTTGGCAGAGTTGCCGCGAGCAAGGCGCTTGAGAAATTCAGGAATGCCCATTTGCGCAAGCGAGCGAGCGCTGGAGGTTTCTTCTGCTTCGCCCGCCACTTTGCGCTGGCGGTAACGGCCCAGTACTGAGTATTGGGATGAGTTCGGAATGCTTTCGAGCACACTGGCCTTGCTGGGGGTGAGCGGCACGCGGTGGCTGCTGGTGTCTTTGGCGGTGAGTTTGACGGGCGAGGTCCGAGGTTGCTGAGACTGCGCCATGCGAATTTCACGCGCAGCACAAATGGCTTCACCGAATTCGCGGAACGATTCACCACCGATGTCGCGTGCGTCCATCAGGTAGCCGCGCTCGAACAAATCGCGGGCGCTTTGGGCTTCCAAAATGGGCGGTGCCAACATGAAGCTGACAGGGAAGCGCTGTTTGGTGAACACATCCGAGTTGAGTTGCTCGTTCAGCACGCGTGTCGGGCAGACCACCAGCATCGGGCGGCGTGCAGCTGCCGAATCGAACACCCAACGGTGGCGGCTGAGGAAACCCGAGGTGGCGGCCAGTTCAATTTCCGACACGGAGGTGGGCACCAACACCATGTCGAACTCGAACATCAACTCACCGGCCAAGGAATCTGACCAAGTCAGGTCACACACCAGGATGTCGCATTCGCTGGCAGCGCGTCGCATTTGCAAACGGGCTTCAAAAATGGGGCGGTTGCCACCTTGGTCCACCGGCAAAGCCAAGTGTTGAATCACCGCACCCACCGGCGGTGCTTGTTTCAACCAATTGCTGGAAGAGCCGTGCGGGTCCCAATCGATCAACGTGACCGGCAGGTTCAAGCTGCGGCTCAGGTAAGCCACCAAATTCGCAGACAAGGTGCTTTTTCCCACACCACCTTTTTGACTGGTGACCAAAATCTTGAATGCCATCTTGACGCTCCGATGCACGCTGGGTTGAAATTTTTCAATTCAAAACCCCAGAAATCAATTGAAGTTAATTTCCTAAGGGGGTGTCGATATTAGCTTTTTTGGTGGCTATGTCAAATTTAGCAAATATGACCATGTTGTTTTTCTGCTATTTGCCAGACAGCTTGGGGTTTGCTTTGGACAGGCCACGGATTTTTTGGCAAAGCGGTCAAAATGGGCGCAATGGACAAACTACGAATCGACAAATGGCTGTGGGCGGCGCGTTTTTACAAAACCCGATCGCTGGCCACCGACGAGATCAACAAGGGACGCGTTGCTGTCAACGACCAAGTGGTCAAGCCGGCACGCGAGGTCAAGGTGGGCGAGTTGATTGCCCTGCGTCGCGATGGCCTGACCCGCACCGTGCAAGTGCTTGCCATCAGCGACAAACGGGGTTCGGCAACGGTGGCCCAGTTACTCTATGCAGAAACCCCCGACAGCCTCAAAGCCCGTGAATTGCACAGCCAGCAACGGCGATTTGCCCGCGAACCGGCACTGAGCATCGCCCATGGCAGACCCACCAAACGCGACCGGCGTGAACTCGAGCAGGCGGGCCACGGTTGGGATGATCGCTGGAGTGCTTCGCTGTGAGGTGGCTGCGCATGGTGGGCAAAGCCCTGTGGCGCGACGCGCGGGCAGGTGAATTGCGCTTGTTGTTCGTGGCGGTCAGCTTGGGCGTGGCGGCGCTTTCTTCGGTCGGTTTTTTGGCCAACCGCATCGAAGCAGGCTTGCAGCGCGATGCCAAACAGTTGTTGGGCGGCGACGCGGTACTGGTCAGTGACCATGCTTTTTCTGCGGAGGTGCTGGACCAAGTCAAAGGGTTTGGGCTGCGCTCGGTGGTCACACTCAGCTTCCCCACCATGGCCCGCAGTGGTTCAGCGACCGATGGGCAAAGCCGCTTGGTGGCGCTCAAAGTGGTGTCTGAAGGCTACCCGTTAAGAGGCCAATTGCAGGTCTTGCCTGATTGGGATGAGCCCGTGGTCAAGCCGAGTTTGGCCACAGAATTGACCAATGAGACGGTCTATGACCGCCCGTCGGTGCCCACCCAAGACATTCCACAGGCCGGTGAAGTGTGGGTAGAGCCCGCGATACTGGAAGCGCTGGAAATCAAGTCTGGCAGCAATATTTCATTAGGTGAGCGCACGCTTCGTATTTCAAAGGTGTTGGTGTCAGAGCCAGACCGGGGCGCGGGCTTCATGAATTTTGCGCCGCGCATCATGATGAACCAAGCCGATCTCGCGGCCACAGGTTTGGTGCAACCGGCCAGTCGCGTCAATTGGCGATTGGCGGTGGCGGGCCATGGCAGCCAAGTGGCCGCGTTCACCGCATGGGCACAAACCTATGTCAAACGAACCGAGGTGCGCGGTACCCGTCTTGAGACGCTCGAGGCGGGTCGGCCCGAGATGCGTCAAACCTTGGACCGCGCCGAGAAATTTTTGCATTTGGTGGCTTTGCTGGCAGCGCTCTTGAGTGCGGTGGCCGTGGCTTTGGCGGCGCGCGCATTTGCGGCTGGGCATTTGGATGATTGCGCCATGTTGCGTGTGCTCGGTCAAAGCCAGCGGCAAATTCTGTGGGTGTACGTGGGCGAATTTTTCACAGCAGGTGTGTTGGCCAGCGTATTTGGTCTGGCCATGGGTTTTGGCTTGCACCAAGTGTTCGTGCAATTGTTGGCCGGCTTGGTCGATACCGACTTGCCCGCGGCCAGTTGGCAGCCGGTGGTGCAGGGGCTGGGGGCAGGGCTGACATTGTTGTTCGCGTTTGGGTTGCCGCCGATCTTGCAATTGGCCCAGGTGCCTGCCTTGCGCGTGATCCGCCGTGACATGGGGCCACTCAAGCCGGCCTCTTTGGGCGTGTTGCTGTTGGGTTTGTCAGGCTTTGCGGGTTTGTTGTTGAATGCCAGCCGCGATGCTGGGTTGGGTTTGATGGTGGTTGGGGGTTTTGCTGGCGCGGCCTTGGTGTTCGCCGGCATGGCTTGGCTGGCGGTTTGGGGATTGCGTCAAACCGTCAATTGGCAACACGTGCCTTCATGGTTGCGCATGGCCACCCGCCAAATCAGTGCCAGACCCGGTTACACCGTGGTTCAAATCAGCTCGTTGTCGGTGGGTTTGTTGGCCTTGATGTTGTTGGTGTTGCTGCGCACCGATCTGGTGGACAGCTGGCGCAACGCCACCCCGGCAGACGCACCGAACCGGTTTGTGATCAACATTCAACCGGACCAGGCGCAGGCTTTTTTGACGCTCTTGGACCAAGCTGGCATAGAACAACGCGACTGGTATCCCATGATCCGTGGCCGCTTGTTGCAAGTGAATGGCAAAGCCGTGCGACCGGAAGATTTCAGCGATGAGCGTGCGCAACGCTTGGTCGAGCGCGAGTTCAACATGTCGCACACGGCCCGCGCCCCGACGCATAACCAAATCGTGCAAGGCACTTGGGTGCCCGAAGAGGCGAACGCCATCAGCATGGAGGAGGGCATTGCCAAAAGCTTGCGCTTGAAGCTGGGCGATGAGTTGGTGTTTGACATGGCAGGACAAGCCGTGACTGCGCGCATCACTTCTTTGCGCCGGGTGGATTGGACGTCCATGCGTGCGAATTTCTTTGCGCTGTATCCCGTCTCCCGCCTACCTGATTTGCCGATGACCTACATCGCCGCGTACAAGGCGCCGCCACGCAAAGGGTTTGACAACGAATTGGTCAACCAGTTTCCCAATGTCACCAACGTCGACATGGGAGCCACGATCAACCAAGTGCAAAAGGTGCTGGGTCAGGTGATTGGGGCCGTGGAGTTTTTGTTCGGCTTCACGTTGGCAGCGGGTTTGGTGGTGTTGTTTGCCACCGTCACCGCCACCCGTGAGGAGCGGGCCCGGGAGTACGCTGTGCTGCGCGCCCTCGGGGCGGGTAACCAGTTGCTGAGAAAAGTTCAAACCGCCGAATTGCTGGGCGTGGGCGCTTTGTCAGGGGCATTGGCCGCGGTGGTGGCGTCTGTCATGGGTTGGGCCTTGGCTTGGTTTGTGTTTGAGTTCAATTGGCAGGCGTCGCCTTGGGTGTTGGCGGTGGGCATTGCAGGTGGCGCAGTGTTGGCCTGGGGCGCGGGTTGGTGGGGGTTGCGTGAGGTGTTGCGCCGTCCCGTGGTGCAGACCTTGCGCATGGCGGCGGAATGATGGTTTGGGTGAAACCGTGGTGACCGGGATCAACTGAGCAACACCACCAAGGCCCCGGCGCCGCCTTCTGAAGCTTTGGCTTGCACAAATGCCAGCACTTCATTTTTTTGCACCAACCAACGCTGCACTTTCGCTTTGAGCACCGGCGTTTTGCCGGGCGACCCCAAGCCTTTGCCGTGCACCACGCGTATGCAACGCCAACCGCGCTTGTGTGCGTCTCGGATGAATTGGCCCAAGGCCTCACGCGCTTCGTCGGAGCGCAAGCCGTGCAAATCGATTTGGCCTTGCAGACTCCAGTGCCCTTTGCGTAATTTTTGCGTCACGTCAGTGCCGATGCCGCTGCGCCGGTAGCTGAGTTCATCGTCGGTATCTAGCAAGGTGCTGACATCAAAATCGTCGCTCAGGCTTTCGCGAAGCACGCGGTCGTCGTCGCGCTTTTGTTGAAACGCTTTGGGTGGTGCAGGTGTGCCGCCCAACTCAACCCGAGGTTGTGAAGCCAGGGGTTTGACCTGCCCTACTGCGCGTTGGAACAGGTTTTGTTCTGCTTTGGCGCGGCGCGCTTGGGCGAGTTTTTCTGCGGCCAAAGCGGCTTCGCGTTCGGCTTGTTGGCTGAGGGTTTGTTTGATCAACGCCAAGTCTTGCAGGCTGCGCGCTTTCACCATGGGCTGCGCTCCGCCATGGACCAATGGATACCGGGCCCGACGATGATGTGGTCCAGCACTTTCACGTCCACCATCGACAAAGCCGTTTGCAACGTGCGAGTGAGCGTGCTGTCAGCCGCCGAGGGGCGCACATCGCCACTGGGGTGGTTGTGCGCGAGGATGACCGCCGCCGCGCCCTGGTCGAGCGCGAGCTTGACCACTTCGCGCGGGTAGACCGAGGTTTGGTTAAGGGTGCCTTTGAACATTTCTTGGAAACTCAGTAAGCGGTATTGTGCGTCCATGAATACCACGGCAAACACCTCTTGAGGATACGCGCCCATTTGCAGTTGCAAAAATTGTTTGACGGTTTCCGGGTTGTTCATGACATCGCGTTTGCGCATTTTTTGCAACAGCACGCGGCGTGACAGTTCGAGCACCGCCAGCAATTGAGCGCGGCGGGCAGAGCCACCCAAGCCCTTGGCAGCGCGCAAATCTGCCGGTGAGGCTTGCAGCAGGCCCGCCAACCCGTGGAAGTCTTCCAACAACGAATGCGCCAGTTGCAGCACATTTTGACCTGGCAGACCGGTGCCCAGCATCACCGCCAACAGTTCGGCATCGGTCAGGGTATGGCTGCCCATGGCAAGCAATTTTTCACGTGGACGGGTGGTTTTGGGCAGGTCTTCGAGCAACATGGTCAGCGAACAATCAGGGCTTGGTGCGTTGGGGCATCTTCGCTGCAAGGCGCAGAAAAAAGCGTGGCCTGTCACCGCTGACTTTGGTGATCCATGGCCTTTCTACAATAGCTGCAGTTCACAAAGGCGACCATGACAGCCCCACCGCTGGTTCAACCCGGATCATTCTTGACCTTGCACTACCGACTGAGCGGGCCGCAAGGCGACATCATCAACACCTTTGATGGCCCGGCGGCCACCTTGACCTTGGGCAACACCGAGTTGTCTGAGGCCATTGAGGCGCGCTTGATCGGTTTGGCAGAAGGTGACCATGTCACGTTGTCGCTTGAACCCGGCGAAGCCTTCGGGCCGCGTAACCCGCAGATGTTGCAATGGGTGGCGCGCAGCTTGTTGGACAAATTTGGCGATGTCGGTGCCAGTTACCAAATGGGCGAAGTGGTTGAATTTCCGGGACCCGAGGGCCAAGGTCGTTATGCTGGCGCAGTTCGGGAGGTGACAGACGATTCGGTATTGTTTGACTTCAACCACCCGTTGGCCGGGCAGGCCGTGAGCCTGGAAGTCAAAGTCATAGGAGTGTTGTGAATGAACGATAACGGCAGCACTGAGATCATTCTGGCCGAGCCACGCGGTTTTTGCGCGGGTGTCGACCGAGCCATCGACATCGTTGAGCATGCATTGGCCAAATTTGGTGCCCCCATCTATGTGCGGCACGAGATCGTGCACAACACCCATGTGGTCGATGATTTGCGCGCGCGCGGTGCCATCTTCATTGAGGATTTGAACGACGTGCCGCCCGACGCAACCTTGGTGTTCAGCGCCCATGGCGTGCCTAAGGAAGTCGAATACGAGGCCGAGCGGCGAGGTTTCAGGGTGTTTGATGCCACCTGTCCGTTGGTCACGAAAGTGCATGTGGAAGTGGCCAAATTGCACAAAGAAGGTTATGAGTTCATCATGATTGGCCACAAAGGCCACCCAGAGGTGGAAGGCACCATGGGCCAATTGCCATCAGGCATCCATTTGGTGGA
>Ga0192647_100702_pt1 | contig 23274 bp, 21 predicted proteins | sample LauGreFa1BDMLBSN_2_FD_133046 | JGI IMG/M metagenome (GOLD analysis project Ga0192647, IMG submission 133046) | Freshwater lake microbial communities from Lake Michigan, USA - Fa13.BD.MLB.SN - reassembly | ecosystem: Environmental > Aquatic > Freshwater > Lake | place: Lake Michigan, USA...
GACACGACATGGACGAAATCCAGAGCCTCATTCAAGGCTTCGGCGTGGCGCTGGGGTGGCAGAACCTCGGCTTCATGCTCATCGGCCTGACGCTGGGCGTGTTGATCGGCGTGCTGCCTGGTCTGGGCGGCGCCAATGGCGTGGCCATCCTGCTGCCGCTGACCTTTGGCATGAACCCCACCTCGGCCATCATCATGCTGAGCTGCATCTACTGGGGTGCGCTGTTCGGCGGGGCCATCACCTCCATCCTGTTCAACATCCCGGGCGAGCCCTGGTCGGTGGCCACCACGTTTGACGGCTACCCGATGGCGCAACAAGGGCAGGCGGCCCGTGCCTTGACCGCTGCGTTCACCTCGTCCTTTGTGGGGGCGTTGGTGGCCGTGCTCATGGTCACCTTCCTGGCCCCTCTGGTCGCCAAATTCGCGCTGAACTTTGGCCCTCCCGAACTGTTTGCGGTGCAGTTGCTGACCTTTGCCAGCTTCATCGGCATGAGCAAAGAGCCCCCAGTGAAAACGCTGTTGTCGATGATGCTGGGCTTTGCACTCGCAGCCGTGGGCCTGGACAGTGTCACCGGCACGCTGCGAATGACCTTTGGGCAGGAAAGTCTTCTCAAGGGCTTTGATTTCCTGGTGGCGGTGATCGGCCTGTTTGGTCTGGGTGAAATTCTCCTGACCATGGAGGAAGGCTTGTCCTTCAAGGGGCAGCGTGGGCGCATCACCTTGCAAGACGTGCTGAACACCTGGAAAGAGCTGCCTCAGTACTGGGCGACTTCATTGCGCGCTTGTCTGATTGGTTGCTGGATGGGCATCACCCCCGGGGGGGCCACGCCGGCCTCATTCATGAGCTACGGCGCGGCCAAGCGCATGTCACGACACCCCCAGGACTTCGGTCGTGGCGCCATCGAGGGGGTGATTGCCCCTGAAACGGCGGCCCATGCTGCTGGCACCAGCGCCTTGCTACCCATGCTCACGCTGGGTATTCCGGGTTCACCCACCGCGGCGGTGTTGTTGGGCGGGTTGCTGATCTGGGGGCTTCAGCCAGGCCCCTTGTTGTTCACCGAACAACCGGAATTTGTCTGGGGTCTGATTGCCTCCATGTATCTGGGCAACATCGTGGGATTGCTGGTGGTGTTGACGACGGTGCCCTGGTGGGCGGCTATTTTGCGTTTGCCGTTTTCCATCATTGCACCCGTCATCGTGGTGATCTGCGCGGTCGGTGCTTACACGGTTCACAACAACCTTCAGGACGTTTACCTGATGGTGTTCTTCGGATTGATGGGCTACACCTTCAAAAAGCTGCACTACCCGATGGCGCCCCTGGTGTTGGCCCTGGTGCTGGGCGACATGGCGGAGTCCAGTTTCAGGCAGTCCATCCTGATGTCTCAAGGCAACCTGGGCGTCTTCATCACCACGCCGTTGGCGGGTGCGATCACCACCTTGTCCCTGGTCATGTTGTTCTGGCCCCTGATCGGCCGTCTGCGCCAAGTCAGTCGAGGCTGAGGCCCTTGCCTTTGAGCGCGACGCTGTGTTCCAGCAGTCGCGTCATGGCATAAACCGTGTCCAGCGTCGGCGTGGGCACCTCGCAAATCCGACCCAACTCGATCACGCTGCCCAGCAGCGCTTCGAGCTCCAGCGGTTTGCCATGTTCAATGTCTTGCAACATGGAGGTTTTGTGCGCGCCCACGGCCTGGGCACCGGCAATCCGCTTGTCAATGCTGATCTTGAACTGCACGCCCAACCGTTCGCCAATGGTTTGCGCTTCCGTCATCATGCGCGCCGCCACATGACGTGTGGGCTCAAAACTGCAAATCTGCTCCAGCGTGGCATGCGTCAGTGCGGAGACGGGATTGAAGGTGAGATTGCCCCACAACTTGACCCACAACTCGCTGCGGATGTCGGTGGACACCGGCGTCTTGAAGCCGGCGGCAATCATGGCCTGGGCCAGGGCCGTGACGCGCTCGGTTTTCTCACCGCTGGGCTCACCCAGGGTGAATCGATTGCCCTCGATCAATTGCACCACACCGGGGGCCACGAGTTCGGCTGCCGGATACACCACCGCGCCGATGACGCGTTGCGGACCGATGCAGTTCCACTGGGTCGCATCAGGATCCAATGAGCTGAGTTGGCGGTCTCGATACGGGCTGTTGAGTTGATAAAAATACCACCACGGAACCCCGTTTTGCATTGTGACCACCGAGGTGGTGTCATGGCACAGACGACTCACCTGGGCTGCAACGGGGCTGACCTGGTGGGATTTCATGGTCAGGAAAACATAGTCGTACTGACGGGCTTCTTCGATGCTGCAGGCGCCGACCTCGCGAGCCTCGAGCCGACGACCATCTTCTGTGATGAGCGTCATGCCTTGGGCCTTCAGTGCCTTCAGATTCTCGCCGCGTGCGATGAACGTCACCCGGCAACCCGACAAGGCCAATTTGACGCCCAGGTAGCCGCCAATGGCACCCGCCCCCACGATGGCAATGTCCAGGCTCATGATGCTTCCTTCAAACGGTTGGCCAGGGACCCGATGCCCTCAATGCTCACTTCCACCACCGCGTCATTTTGCCAGGGCATCGCCCCCAGCGAGGTGCCGCACGAGATGATGTCCCCAGCCTCCAGCGTCATGTCGCGAGACAGCCGGCAGACCAGTTCCAGGGGCGAGAAGAACATGTCGCTCACCGGGTAGTTCTGACGCTCACGTCCATTCACCATCGCCTTGACCGTGGCGCTGGCCAGGTCGACGTCGGTTTCGATCCAGGGGCCAAACGGGGTGAAGCCATCAAAGTTTTTGGCCCGTGTCCATTGCTCAAAGCTGGCATCGGAGCGCAGCAACTCCACCGCGGTCACATCGTTCACGCAGGTATAGCCAAAGACATGTGCGGCGGCATCATCGATGGAAATGTTGCGTCCTCGGCGACCGATGACCACCCCCAATTCAGCTTCGAAAATGACACGTCCGATGGCACCACCCGGGCGCAGGATGTCCTGCTGGTGGTGCGCATAGGAGTTCGGCGACTTCAGGAAATACAAGGGTTCGGAGGGCTCTGCCCACCCGTTTTTTTCGGCAGCGGCGCGGAAGTTGTTCCACAACGCCAGGATTTTGGTGGGCTGACACGGGGAGAGAAGTTCCACCTCGTTCAAAGGCAACGAGACGCCGGTGGGGCGTGGATCGTGAAACACATCCCCCTCATGAACTTGAATGACGCCATTTTCCAAACGCCCTGCGCCCACTTGTCCCTGGTGAGAAAAACGCAGCCACTTCATGTTGAGCTCTCCGGGGAGGTTTGGTGTCTTGGAAAAGGTGTCTGCAAAAGCCACCGGACCGTCATCCTGAACGCTGGGGTTCAGGTGGGCAAGGTCAGACTGGCGTTGGGTTCATCTGACGCGAGACGATCACGCTCACCAGCCGATGTTCCAAGCCCTGGCTCATAGGAGCATTGGTTCAAGGAAATATAAAGTCCGGCGGTTTTGCAGACGGTTGCATTGTAGAGGAAGGGGTCCTCCACCGTCGTCCCTGGAGTGAGACGATGCAGGGGAGGCTGGGGCGTCAGAGCAGCTGGCCGTCTTGGCCCAGAGCGGTGTCTAGACGCTCCAGCAAGGACTGCAGTTGGGTCTGGGTGTCGGCCGGGCTTTCAGCACTGATCGGGGGCCGCTCGGTGAGGTCGAAGGCCAGGTTCAGCGCTGCCAGCACGGCAATGCGGTCACGCGCCTTGATCTTGCCGGCGTCGCGGATCTTGCACATGGCGTCGTCAACGCGGTCGACGGCCGCCTGCAGACGAGCCTCACCACCTTCGGGGCACCCCAGCAAGTAGCCCTGGCCCATGATCTGCACCTCGACCTGCTTCATTCGTTCTCCTTGGCGCTGGCTTCCTGGGGCAGGCGGTCCAGCAGGGCGTCAATGCGATTTCGCGCGGCGCCCAGGCGTGACTTGAGGTTGTCGCGCTCACGGGTGAGTTGCTCGATTTGCTCGTGCAGCAAGGTGTTGGTGCGTTGCAGTTCCCCGTGGCGCAGCAGCAGGCGCTCAACGCGCTCAGCGAGTTGTTCCAGGAGAGACGGTGCGGCCATAGTGGCATTCTACGGCGACAGCGACCCCCTTGTCGGCTTCGATCACAATCGGGGCACCATGGATCTGTTGCCTTCCCGCATCGTGTGCCTGACCGAGGAGACCACCGAGTGGTTGTATCTGCTCGGGGAGCAGGACCGCATCGTCGGCATTTCGGGTTACACCGTGCGTCCGCCCCAGGCGCGACGCGACAAGCCACGCGTGAGTGCTTTTCTGACGGCCAAGATTGATCGCATCCTGGCGCTCGAGCCCGATTGTGTGTTTGGCTTTTCCGACTTGCAAGCCGACATCGCCTCGGCACTCATTCGGGCCGGCGTGCAGGTCACCGTCTTCAACCAGCGCAGCGTGGACCAGATTTTTGCCATGCTGTTCCAGGTGGCGGCGATGGTGGGCCAGGCCGAGCGAGGCCGCGCCTTGCTGGCGGGCTACCGCCAACGGCTTGAGGAGATGGCCGCGACCACGCGCGACTGGCCGCGCCGACCGCGTGTGTACTTTGAAGAATGGGATGTGCCAGCGATCAGCGGGATCCGATGGGTGTCGGAATTGCTGGCCATTGCCGGCGGAGACGATTGTTTTCCGGAATTGGCGCAGCAGGCCCTGGGCAAGGACCGCATCATCGCCGACCCGCTGGCGGTGGTGGCGCGCTCCCCCGATCTGATCATGGGTTCGTGGTGTGGCAAGAAGTTCCGGCCTGAACTGGTCGCAGCCCGAGCCGGTTGGGCAGGGGTGCCGGCCGTGCGCGACGGCGAGCTGTACGAAATCAAGTCTGCGGCCATCCTGCAGCCCGGTCCCGCGGCGTTGATCGACGGGGTGGAGCAGATGCATCGTCTGTGTGCGCGCTGGGTGGCCACCCATGGCTAGGGGGCCTGGCGGACCGATCTGCCGGGTGGATGGGGGCTGGCTGGTATGGCGCATGCCCCCCTGCAGAAGTGTGCTTCTCGCGCGACAGTGGCTGATCGATCGGCCGCCCAATTTCGCAATAATCGTGGGACGCGAATGCCACCCCAGACACGACCTGACAAGCCTCACCGACAGGAATGAGCGGTCCAGTTTTTGAATCACGAGAGACTCCATGCTGCAAACACCCGACGCCTACCAAGAAATTCGCGAAGCCATTCGATCCCTGTGTGCCGAATATCCCGACGAGTACTTTCGCAAGATTGACGAACAGCGCGCCTACCCGGAGTCATTCGTCGATGCCCTGACCCAGGCTGGCTGGCTCGCGGCCATGATTCCCCAGGAGTACGGGGGCTCAGGTCTGGGCCTGGCCGAAGCCTCGGTCATCATGGAAGAAATCAACCGCAATGGCGGTAATGCTGGTGCGTGCCACGGGCAGATGTACAACATGGGCACCTTGCTGCGCCATGGCTCCCAGCAGCAAAAGGAGTTTTACCTGCCCAAAATCGCCACCGGCGAATGGCGCCTGCAATCGATGGGGGTGACCGAGCCCACCACCGGCACCGACACCACCAAAATCAAAACCACCGCGGTGAAAAAAGGCGATCGCTACGTGGTCAATGGCCAGAAAGTCTGGATCTCGCGCGTCCAGCACTCGGACTGGATGATTCTCCTGGCCCGCACTACCCCGCTGGCCGATGTGAAGCGCAAGTCCGAAGGCATGTCGATTTTCATGGTGGATTTGAAAAAAGCCGTCGGCAACGGTTTGACCGTGCGGCCCATCCCCAACATGGTCAACCACGAAACCAACGAATTGTTTTTCGAGAACCTGGAAATCCCCGAAGAGAACCTCATTGGCCAGGAAGGCATGGGCTTCAAGTACATCCTCGACGGCTTGAACGCCGAGCGTACCCTGATTGCGGCCGAGTGCATTGGCGACGGCTACTGGTTCATCGACCGGGTCAGTCGCTATGCCAAGGATCGTGTGGTCTTTGGCCGACCCATCGGCCAGAACCAGGGGGTGCAGTTCCCGATCGCGGACGCCTACATCGAGGTCGAGGCCGCCAACCTCATGCGCTTCAAGGCCTGTGAGTTGTTTGACGCGCACCAGCCTTGCGGCGCCGAAGCCAACATGGCGAAGTACCTGGCGGCCAAGGCCAGTTGGGAAGCGGCCAACGTCTGCATCCAGTACCACGGTGGTTTTGGCTTTGCCTGCGAATACGATGTCGAGCGCAAGTTCCGTGAAACGCGCCTGTACCAGGTGGCGCCAGTCTCCACCAACATGGTGTATTCGTACATTGCCGAGCACGTGCTGGGCTTGCCGCGCTCCTTTTGAAGGGACACACCATGCCTCGCCCGCTGGACGGCATCACCGTCGTTTCCCTGGAGCACGCGATCGCAGCGCCCTTTTGCACCCGGCAACTCGCCGACTTGGGTGCTCGGGTCATCAAGATTGAACGGCCCGGTGTGGGCGACTTTGCGCGCGCCTATGACGCACGGGTGAAGGGGCAGTCCTCGCATTTTGTGTGGACCAACCGCTCTAAGGAAAGCCTGGCGCTGGACCTGAAGCAAGCGCTGGCACAAGAGGCCTTGCGCGCCCTGTTGTCACGGGCCGATGTGCTGGTGCAAAACCTGGCACCCGGTGCGGCAGCCCGCATGGGGTTGTCGTTTGAAACTTTGCATGCAGACTTTCCGCGCTTGATCGTGTGCGACATCTCCGGCTATGGAGACGATGGCCCCTACCGTGACAAGAAAGCCTACGACCTCTTGATTCAAAGCGAGGCCGGGTTTCTGTCCGTGACGGGTACACCCGAGGCGCCCAGCAAAGCCGGCATCTCGGTGGCCGATATCGCCGCGGGCATGTATGCCTACACCAACATTCTCTCGGCCCTGCTGTTGCGACAGACCACGGGGGAGGGCAGTCACATCGATGTGTCCATGCTCGAGTCATTGGCCGAGTGGATGAGTTTTCCGATGTACTACGCCTTTGACGGTGCTGCTGCACCGGCACGGGCAGCCGCCTCGCATGCGAGCATCTATCCCTATGGCCCCTTTCCGGCTGGCGATGGCGGCACGGTCATGCTGGGTTTGCAAAACGAGCGCGAGTGGAAAGTGTTTTGTGAGCAGGTGTTGTTGCAACCTGCATTGACGCAGGACCCTCGGTTTGACAGCAACAAGCACCGCCATGAACACCGCGATCAACTCAAGGCCTTGATTGCCCAGGCCTTCTCTGACTTGACGACCCAGCAAGTGGTCGATCGTCTGGAGCAGGCGCAGATAGCCAACGCCCGCATGAACGACATGGCTGACTTGTGGGCGCATCCCCAATTGCGGGCGCGGGATCGTTGGCGCGATATCCAAACGCCCGCAGGACCGGTGCCCGCGCTGCTGCCACCCGGTCGCAACACGGCGTTCGAGGCGCGCATGGACCCCATTCCGGCCGTGGGCGAGCACACCGCGGCCCTGCTGCGCGAAATTGGATGGGACGAGCACCGCATCTCCCTGCTCAACAACCCCACGCCCTCAACAATTTGAGGGATATCTTGGGCTCGACGACTTTTGTACGACAATGCGGGGTGATGCGTTGAGGCCCTAGGCGCACGCGCACCCGATCACCTATCACTGGAGGAATCATCACATGCATAAGACATTAAAAAACTGGTCCCTGCGAAGCGCCCTGGCCGTGGTGGGCCTGTGCGCCGGCCTGCAGGCCACCGCGCAAACCGCGTTCCCGGACAAACCCATCGCCCTGGTGGTGCCCTTTGCCGCCGGGGGTCCTACCGATGTGGTGGCCCGCATGCTGGCCATCCCCATGGGACGCGCCCTGGGTCAGTCCGTGCTGGTTGAAAACACGGTGGGTGCTGGAGGTACCATCGCCGCTCAACGTGTGGCACGTTCCGCCCCCAACGGCTACACGATCTTCATTCACCACATGGGCATGTCCACCGCTCCCGCGTTGTACAAAAAACTCAGTTTTGATCCGCTCAAGGATTTCGACTACATCGGTCAGGTGGTGGATGTTCCCATGACCCTGCTGGCGCGCAAGGACTTCCCCGCCAACAACTACACGGAGCTGCTGGCCTACATCAAAGCCAACAAGGACAAGGTGTCGCTGGCCAATGCGGGACTGGGTGCCGTGTCTCACCTGTGCGGCCTGCTCTTCACCAGCCAGATTGGCGTGGATTTGCAGACCATTCCCTACAAGGGCACGGGACCGGCGATGAACGATTTGCTGGGGGGGCAGGTCGACTTGCTGTGTGACCAGACCACGCAGACTGTCCCCATGATTCGCGAGGGTCGCGTCAAGGCCTTTGGCGCCACCACGCTCACCCGCTTGCAGGCATTGCCCAACCTGCCCACCCTGGACGAACAAGGGCTCAAGGGCTTTGAAGTCAAGGTGTGGCACGGCATGTATGCCCCCAAGGGCACGCCGCCCGCAGTCATCGACAAGTTGGTGGCCGCCTTGCGCGCTGCGGTGCAGGACCCCACGGTCAAGCAGCGTCTGACGGAGCTGAGCTCGGATGTGCCGCCGATGGACAAGATCACCCCGCAAGGTCTCAAGACCCACCTCGAAGCCGAGATCAAGAAATGGGGCCCTGTGATCCAGAAGGCCGGTATTTACGCCGACTGAGTGTCGACCCTGAAAAGGTTGATCGCCCTGGATGTCTTGAGGTGTCATGTCTGAACTCAAACTATCACCCCACCTGCATTTTTCCGGTCAGGCACCGGCCGCTGATCCAGCGGCCAGCGATGAGTTTTACGAGTGCCTGATGGATGCACACCAAGGCCTCTCAGAGGATCAAAGCCATCTGCTCAATGCTCGGCTCATCCTGCTGCTGGCCAACCAGGTGGGGGATGTGGCGCAACTCAAGGCGCTCATCGCCACCGCTCGCGAAGACGTCACCTGATCCTGGTTTGAATGCGGTTTGATCAAGACAGCGGCGCTTCAGGGCGCCGCTGTCTTGTGTTTGTAGTCGCAGCAGGCCGCTACCTGGCACTGCCAGCACTGCGGCTTGCGCGCCTGACAGACATATCGTCCATGCAGAATCAGCCAATGGTGGGCATGCACCCGAAACGGCTCGGGCACGCGTTTCAAAAGCTTCAACTCAACGGCCAAGGGCGTGGTGCCTGGCGCCAGGCCGGTGCGGTTGCTGACGCGGAATATATGCGTGTCCACTGCCATGGTGGGCTCGCCAAAGGCGACATTCAGCACCACATTGGCCGTTTTGCGCCCCACCCCCGGCAAGGCCTCCAGGGCTTCGCGCGAACGGGGCACCTCGCCGCCATGCTGCTCGACCAGGATGCGACAGGTCTCAAGCAGGTGCTTGGCTTTGCTGCGGTACAGACCGATGGTGCGGATGTACGACTCGAGTCCGTCTTGCCCCAACGCCAGGACGCGTGCGGGCGTGTTGGCCACGGGGAACAGGCGCCGGGTGGCCTTGTTCACGCCCACGTCGGTGGCTTGCGCAGACAGCAGCACCGCGGCCAGCAACTCGAACACACTGGTGTAGGCCAGCTCGGTCACTGGATGTGGGTTGGCGCGTGCCAAGGTATCAAAAAAGGTGTGAATCTTCTGGGGTGTCATGGGCGTCAGCGCGGGGGTGGTTCAGCGCGAATTATCCGCGTGCCGAGCAGGCCCGACGCCTACAATGGCGGCAATTTCCATGAACTTTGTCCGCCCGCCTCCGTTGCATCACGACTCAACAGGGTGGCGCGAACCAAAGAACCGCAAGAGATCACCATGCAGTTTGCCCAACGCCTGAACAATGTTGAAACTTCCGCCATCCGCGAGCTCTTCAAGCTCCTGGGCAAACCCGGCATCATCAGCTTTGCCGGCGGTTTTCCGGACAGCGCCATGTTCGATGTCGACGGTATACGTCAGGCCAGCGCGCGCGCCCTGGACCTCGAGGCGGGTCCCTCGCTGCAATACGGTGCCACCGAGGGCTACAACCCCTTGCGCGAACAGCTGGCGCACTTCATGGCCGGCAAGGGGGTGCGTGATCTTTCCAGCGACGGCCTGATCGTCACCACCGGCAGCCAGCAAGCGCTGGATTTGTTGGCCAAGGTCATGCTGGACCCGGGCGATGTGGCGCTGGTCGAAGCCCCCACCTTCTTGGCCACCATTCAATGTTTTCGACTCTACGGCCCCCGTGTGCTGGGCGTGCCGGTCGATGCGAACGGTGTGGACGTGGAGGCACTCGAGCGCATGATCGTTGAGCATCGCCCCAAGTTGGTCTACCTGGTCCCCACCTTTGGCAATCCCAGTGGCAGCATGCTGAGCCTGGCGCGTCGTCGCCGTGTGCTGGAACTGGCGGTGAAGACCCAGACACTGGTGATCGAGGATGACCCCTACGGCGACCTGTATTTTGGTGACGCGCCGCCGCCCACCCTGCTGTCGCTGAGCCACGAAGTGCCCGGCAGCCGCGATTGGCTGGCCTACTGCGGCAGCATGAGCAAGGTGCTGAGCCCTGGCTTGCGCGTGGGCTGGTTGATTGCGCCGCCAGCCATTCTGTCGCGCGCCACCATGTGCAAGCAGTTCAGCGATGCGCACACCTCCACCTTTGCACAGGCGACCGCATCGCAATACCTGCAGTCCGGCCGCATGCCCAACACCTTGGCCGAGGTGCGGCGTGTGTACGCCGAACGTGCCAGCACCATGGGCGCCGCTCTGCGACAACACCTGGGTGACGCGCTGGCCTTTGATCAACCCCAAGGCGGCTTGTTCTTTTGGGCCCGTCTCACGGGCGCAGGCGGTGCCGTTCGTGATGGCGGTGAGTTGGCCAAACGGGCCATCGAGCAAGGCGTGGCCTTCGTGCCGGGTGCGCCTTTTTATGCCGACAACCCCGATGCCAGCACCCTGCGCTTGAGTTTTGCGACGGCCGATGTGGCAAAAATCGAAGAGGGGATTGCGCGACTGGGTCGCGCCCTGAAGGGCTGAGGCCCGCGACCGCCCTGCCAGACAAAGGCGCGGGCGATTGTTTGGGGTCAGAAGCCCTCGCAGGCGAGTGTCGCCCGCGAGGGTTCAACAGGTCAGGCGGACGCTGCTTCCCAGGCCGAGAGGGGCACACAACTGCAAAACAGGTTGCGGTCACCGTGCACGTTGTCCACTCGGCCCACGGTCGGCCAGTACTTCTGCCGCTTGAGCGAGGCCAACGGAAACGCCCCCAGTTCGCGCGAGTAGGCATGCGACCACCCGTCGCTGAGCACGGCCGCTGCGGTGTGGGGGGCATGCTTGAGTGGGTTGTCCTCGCGCGGCCAGGTGCCGTCTTCCACCCGGCGAATTTCATCGCGAATGGCGATCATCGCATCAATGAAGCGATCGATTTCCTGCAGCGTTTCGCTCTCGGTGGGTTCCACCATCAGCGTGCCCGCGACGGGGAAGCTGAGCGTGGGGGCATGGAAGCCATAGTCCATCAAGCGTTTGGCCACATCTTCGGCGCTGATGCCGCTGCTGTCCTTCAAGGGGCGCAAATCCAGAATGCATTCGTGCGCCACACGGCCGTTGTCGCTGGTGTACAGCGTCGGGTAGTGGTCGCGCAGCCGCACGCTGATGTAGTTGGCGGCCAGTATGGCGGCCTCGGTGGCGTGTCGCAAGCCGTCGGCGCCCATCATGCGGCAGTACATCCAGCTGATGGGCAGCACGGCCGCATTGCCCAGCGGCGCCGCTGACACGGCGCCCACCCCGTTCACCGGCACGCCAGCCGTGGCATGACCGGGCAGATAGGGCACCAGGTCGTCGACCACACACACCGGGCCGACGCCAGGCCCGCCACCCCCGTGGGGGATGCAAAAGGTCTTGTGCAAATTGAGGTGGCTGACATCACCGCCAAACTCGCCCGGTGCGGCCACGCCCACCAGCGCATTCATGTTGGCGCCGTCCACATAGACGCGCCCACCGTGGCGGTGCACCAGTGCGCACAAGTCCTTCACCTGCGTCTCAAACACACCATGCGTGCTGGGGTAGGTGATCATCACCGCGGCGAGTCGATCGCTGTGCTGCTCGCACTTGGCTTGCAGGTCAACCAGGTCGACGTTGCCTTGATCATCACAGGCGGTGACCACCACCTCCATGCCCACCATTTGCGCACTGGCCGGGTTGGTGCCGTGCGCTGAGGAGGGGATGAGGCAAACCTTGCGATGGCTGTTACCGCGCGCCGCATGGTAGGCCATGATGGCCAGGAGACCTGCGTACTCGCCCTGGCTACCGGCGTTGGGCTGCAGGCTGATGCCGGCATAGCCGGTGGCCTGGCACAGCCACTGACGCAATTGCTCGTCGAGCAGGCGATAGCCCTCGAGCTGGTCGGCGGGTGCAAACGGATGCGGCTGGGCAAACGCCGGCCAGGTGATGGGGATCATCTCGCTGGTGGCGTTGAGCTTCATGGTGCAACTGCCCAGCGGGATCATGCTGCGGTCCAAGGCGAGGTCTTTGTCGCTCAGGGCGCGGATGTAGCGCAGCATGCCGGTCTCGCTGTGGTACGAGTTGAAGACCGGATGGGTGAGGTACGCACTGTGTCGGCGCAGTGTCGAAGGCAGCAGCGTGTCAATGCCGGCTTCTGCGCTGGCCACTTGCGGTAAGGGCTGACCCGTGGCGGCAAAGACGCCCCACAGAGCTTCCAGATCGGCGCGCGTGGTGGTTTCGTCCAGCGACACGCCCAGCGTCACCGCGTTCACACGGCGCAGGTTGTAGCCGCTGTCTCGCGCGCGGGCCAGCAAGGCGTCGGTGCGGTCTGACGTCTTCACACTCACGGTGTCAAAGGCCGTGTCATGCAACAGGGTGTATCCCAGCTCGCGCAAGCCACGCGCCAGCAGGGCGGTGAAACTCGCCACACGCTGGGCTATGCGTTGCAAGCCACGAGGTCCGTGGTACACCACGTACATGCTCGCCACCACGGCGGGCAAGACCTGGGCGGTACAGATGTTGGAGGTGGCTTTTTCGCGGCGGATGTGCTGTTCGCGTGTCTGCAGGGCCAGGCGGTAAGCAGGTTGACCGTGGGCATCGATGCTCACCCCGACCAGGCGGCCGGGCATGGAGCGTTTGTAGGCATCGCGACACGCCAGGTAGGCGGCATGCGGGCCACCACAGCCCATGGGCATGCCCAGTCGTTGAGTGCTGCCGATGACGATATCGGCACCCCACTCGCCCGGCGGCGTGAGCAGGGTGAGGGCGAGCAGGTCTGCCGCCACGCACAAGGCTGCTTGCTGGCCATGCAGCTGCTCTGCCTGTGTCGCCCAGTCATGCACTGCGCCGGTGGAGCCCGGGTACTGGACCAGCGCTGCAAAACACGCCTGGTGGGGAAGCAAGGCGACCACATCGCCCACGACCACCTCGATGCCCAAGGGGCGCGCGCGCGTCTGGACCACTTCGATGGTTTGCGGGTGACAGTCCTGGTCCACCAGAAACACCTGGCTGTCACTTTTGACGGTGCGACGCGCCAGGGTCATGGCCTCGGCTGCGGCCGTGGCCTCGTCGAGCATGGAGGCGTTGGCAATCGGCATGCCGGTCAAATCACACACCATGGTTTGGAAATTCACCAAGGCTTCCATGCGGCCCTGGCTGATCTCGGCCTGGTAGGGTGTGTAGGCCGTGTACCAGGCCGGGTTCTCCAGGATGTTGCGCAGAATCACCCCGGGGGTGTGGGTGCCGTAATACCCCTGGCCGATACAACTTTTCAGCAGTACGTTGCGATCGGCAATCGTGCGCAACTCCTGCAGCGCCTGCGCCTCGGTGAGGGGGTCGGGCAATTGCATGCCCTGGCGACGTGCAATGCTCGCGGGCACGATACCCTCGATCAGGCTGCGGCGCGAGGCCTCGCCGATGACCGACAGCATGTGCGCCTGGTCGGCCTCGGTCAGACCAATGTGGCGGGATTCGAACTCGCAGGCATTCTCCAGATCACCCAGCGGTGTGAGGCTCGACATCAGCATGGCGGTCTCTTTCAGGCGGTGAGGGCTTGGTAGGCGGCTTCGTCCATCAGGCCGTCGACATCGGCGGCGTTGTCCAGACGGACCTTGAAGAACCAGCCCGCACCCAGCGGATCGCTGTTGGCCAGGGCCGGGTCGTCGCGCAGCGCTTCGTTCACTTCGGTGATGGTGCCACCCAGTGGCATGTACACGTCGGCCGCCGCCTTCACCGACTCGACCACGCCGGCCACGTCGCCAGCCTTGAAATGCTTGCCCACCTCGGGGAGTTCGACAAACACCACATCACCCAGGGCGTCCTGGGCGTGGTGGGTGATACCCACGGTGACGTGGTCGGCACCGGATTGAACCCATTCGTGTTCGGCGGTGTATTTGAGACTCATGGTGGCTTCCTTTCAGACAAATTGACAGGGGATGACCGAGCGTATCAGCCTCGGTAGTAGCGGGTGGGAACGAAGGGCATGGCCTGCACCACCATGGGTACGGGCTTGCCACGCACCAGGGCGTGCAACACGGTCCCGGCGGCCGAGAGTTCGCGAGGCACATACGCCATGGCAATGGGCTGGTTGCAGGTGGGGCCGAGCAGGCCACTGCAGACCTCGCCCACAGACGTGCCCTCCGGTGTTTGCAGGGGGGTGTGTTCGCGCACGGGCACGCGTTCTTGCGCCACCAGACCCACGCGGCAGCGCGTGGGGCCCTGGGTCAGTTCGCGCAACACGCGCTTGGCACCCGGAAATCCGCCAGCGCGTTCGCCCCCCGATCGGCGCGACTTCTGGATGGCCCAGGTGAGACCGGCCTCCACCGGTGACGTGGTGGTGTCGAGGTCTTGACCGTACAGGCACAGGCCCGCCTCCAGGCGCAGCGAATTGCGCGCGCCCAGTCCCACGGGCAAGACCTCGGGCTGGGCCAGCAGGGCGCGCGCAAACCCATCGGCCTGGTTTGCCGCGATGGAAATTTCAAAGCCGTCCTCGCCGGTGTAACCACTGCGGGTGATGAAGAGGGGAACACCCTCCCAGTTGAAACTCGCGCCCGTCATGAACACCAGTGAGGTGACCCCGGGCACCAGGCGCGCCAGGGCCGTCACAGCCATCGGCCCTTGCAGCGCGAGCAGCGCCTGATCGGGCAGGGGCGTGATCGTGCATTGCGTGCCCATGCGTTGCTGCAGATGGGCCAGGTCGGCCACTTTGCGGGCGCCGTTGACCACCACGAACAAGTCGTCGCCGCGGTTCACAAACATCAGGTCATCCAGGATGCCGCCCTCCGCATTGAGCAGCAAACCATAGCGTTGACGCCCGGGCGCCAGGCCCACCACGTCCACTGGCATGAGGCTCTCGAAGGCCAGTGCCGCCTGCGGGCCAGAGAGGGTGAGTTGCCCCATGTGCGAGACATCAAACAGCCCGGCCTGGGTGCGGGTGTGGACGTGTTCGGCCATCAGGCCGCTGGGGTATTGCACCGGCATCGAGTAGCCGGCAAACGGCACCATGCGCGCGCCCAATTCGAGGTGCAGTGCGTGGAGTGGGGTGGTCTGCAGCGGGGCGTTTGCAGACGAGGCATCAGACATGGAGGGCTCCAAGGTTATCGACGTCTCACAGGAAACGTCGGGAACCCTGTTGTCCGCTTTACCTGAGAGATTCAACCGCGCGTCGTCGTGCGGTCTTGCCCCTTCGGTGGACGCCGTGTGTTTGCGCACCAGCGTCTCTCTCCAACAGAATCGATTGCGTCAGTCCTTTTGCCTGAGCGTTCAGCCTTCGGCGGTCTTTCGACTCTCTCCTGACGGGGTGAATTCTAGCCGCAAGTGGGCCAGCTTCAGCCTTGGGGCAAGGCTATTTTGATGGCGTGCGGGTTTTCGCGGATGTAGTCGCGGATGACGGTCTCGAAATCCGGGTCGGACACCAAACCCAAGCCGCGTGCGCGCGCCGATTCCACGCGGCCCGGCCAGGTCTTGACGATACGACGAATGTTTTCATCCGGCGTCCAGTCAATGAGGTCGGTGGCCGCCTTGCCCGCGACGGTGCCGAGGGCCTGCGCCATCTCGCCCACGGTGGTGACCAGCGCGGGCATATTGAGCGCAGTACGCGGGCCCCATTCGGCATCGCTGGTCTGGCCAATGCGCACCAGACCGGCAATGGTGTTGCCCGGCGAGGCCAGGGCCACGGGGGTTTCTGGGGTCACGGGACAGGCACCCCGAACGCCGGCCAGCGGTTCACGCACCATGCCGCTGAAGAAACTCGAGGCCGCACCATTGGGTTTGCCCGGACGCACGCTCACCGTCATCAGACGCACACTGCGGCCACGGATGAAGCCCTTGCGGGTGTAGTCAGCCATCAGCTGTTCGCCGATGAACTTCTGGATGCCATAGCTGGTTTGTGGCGTGGGCAGCGTGAGGTCGGTGATGACGTCGGGCGGGGGCAGGGCGGGTTGGTCGTGCACCAGGCCGAAAACCGCCAACGAGCTGGTGAAGACCACCGTGGGCTGGGTGCCCAGGGCGCGACAGGCTGACAGCATGGCTTCGGTGGCCGCCAGGTTGCTGCGCATGCCCAGGTCGAAATCGGCCTCGCATTCGCCGCTCACGGCGGCAGCCAGGTGATAGACCACATCGGTGCCGGCGGGGATGGCCGGCACGCCTTGCGGGCCAGGCGTCAACAACGCGTTCAGGTCTCCGACCAGCGAGTGTACTCGGGGGTCAGATGCCAGATCGGCCGGCGCGGGCGCGCGGTCCACCAGCAGCACCGAGCGGATGGGTTGGGCCGCAGCGCCATTGCGGCTGAAACTGCCCTGAGCGAGGAGGGTGCGCGCCAGGCGTGCACCGAGAAATCCGGCGCCGCCGGTGATGACGATATTCATGCTTACATGCTTCCGTAGTTGGGGCCACCGCCGCCTTCGGGGGTGACCCACACAATGTTTTGGGTGGGGTCCTTGATGTCACAGGTTTTGCAGTGCACGCAGTTTTGTGCGTTGATTTGCAACTGGTCTGCTCCTGCAGGCGACTTGATGTATTCGTACACACCGGCGGGACAGTAGCGTGCCTCGGGGCCGCCGTACTTGGCGAGGTTGATCTGCACGGGCACCGACGCGTCCTTGAGCGTGAGGTGGGCCGGTTGGTTTTCCTCGTGGTTGGTGTTGCTGATGAACACGCTGCTCAGGCGGTCAAAGGTGATCTTGCCATCGGGTTTGGGGTATTCGATGACAGCGCACTCAGCCGCAGGCTTGAGGTACGTGTGGTCCGCCTGTTCGCGGTGCAGGGTCCACGGAATGTGCCCGCGCAACACGAATTGCTCGATACCGGTCATCAGGCTGCCGACGGTGCGGCCTTTTTTGAACCATTGCTTGAAGTTGCGTGCCTTGTTGAGTTCGGTGTACAGCCAGCTGTTCTCAAAGGCCTCGGGGTAGGCGGTGAGTTCATCGCGCGAGCGGCCAGCGGCCAGCGCCTCAAAGGCGGCTTCGGCAGCCAGCATGCCGGTTTTGATGGCGGCGTGCGAGCCCTTGATACGGCTGGCATTCAGGTATCCCGCGTCGCAACCGACGAGTGCGCCGCCCGGGAACACCGTCTTGGGCAAGCTCAGCAAGCCGCCCGCCGTGATGGCGCGCGCGCCATAGGCCAGGCGTTTGCCCGGCTTCACCCCGCGCGCTTCATCGCCCTCCAGGTACCAGCGGATGTTGGGGTGGGTTTTGAAGCGTTGGAATTCCTCGAAGGGGCTGAGCCAGGGGTTGCTGTAATCGAGTCCAACCACGAAGCCAATCACCAACTGGTGATTGGGCATGTGGTACACAAACGAACCGCCGTAGGTGTCGGCATCGAGGGGCCAGCCGGCACTGTGCAGGGCCAAGCCAGCTTGGTGGCGCGATGGGTCGATTTCCCACACTTCCTTGATGCCGATGCCATAGCTTTGCGGGTCACGTCCCGCATCCAGGTGAAAGTGCGAGATGAGCTGTTTGCCCAGGTGACCCCGCGCGCCTTCGGCAAACACGGTGTACTTGGCGTGCAGCTCCATGCCCAACTGGAAGTTCTCGGTGGGTTCGCCATCTTTGCCCACGCCCATGTTGCCGGTAGCCACGCCTTTGACCGCGCCATGGTCATCGTAGAGCACTTCAGCCGCGGTGAAGCCCGGAAATATTTCCACGCCCAGGGATTCGGCCTGCTGTCCCAACCAGCGGGTGAACTCACTCAGGCTGATGATGTAGTTGCCTTCGTTGTGAAAGCACGGGGGCAGCAGCCAGTTGGGCGTGCGGGTGGCGCCTGTCTCGCTGAAGAACATGAAGGCGTCGTCGGTGACCGGTTGGTTCAGGGGGGCGCCCATGGCCTTCCAGTCAGGGAAGAGTTCGGTCAGCGCGATCGGGTCCATGATGGCTCCCGAGAGAATGTGTGCGCCCGGCTCGGAGCCTTTTTCCAGCACCACCACCGACACCTCCTGGCCCTTCTCGGCAGCCAGTTGCTTCAAGCGAATGGCCGTGGAGAGACCGGCGGGACCGGCCCCCACCACCACCACGTCATAGTCCATGGATTCGCGGGGACCGAATTGCTCGAGGATTTGTTCTGGGCTCATAGTCGTGTGTCAGCTAAGAAGAAAGGCTCATCGGTGGGTCAGTTGTCCACCGCGCAAACATTCTATTCCCTGACTCTGTCGGCTGGCTGGATAATGGGCCACCGGAAATCGAACTGCAAGGAGTGCCACATGGCCTATCAACTGGATCTTTCGGGCCGCGTGGCCCTGGTGACCGGCGCCTCCAGCGGGCTGGGCGCGCAGTTCGCCCGCACCCTGGCCAAGGCCGGGGCTGCCGTGGTGTTGGCCAGCCGGCGGGTGGAGCGACTCAAGGAATTGCGCGCCCATATCGAGGCCGAGGGAGGCAATGCGCATGTGGTGGCTTTGGATGTGACCGCGATGGACAGCATCCGTGCGGCGGTGGCGCACGCGGAAACCGAGGTCGGTCCGATTGACATCCTCATCAACAATTCGGGTGTCAGCAACACCCAGCGCCTGCAAGAGGTGGAGGAGGACGATTTCGACTTCATTTTCGACACCAATGTGCGAGGTGCGTTTTTTGTGGCGCAAGAGGTGGGCAAGCGCATGATGGCCCGGGCCAGGGGCGCAGCGCCTGGTACCTACACGGGCGGGCGCATCATCAACATCGCCAGCATGGCGGGCCTGAAAGTGTTGCCGCAAATCGGTGTGTATTGCATGAGCAAGGCAGCGGTCGTTCACATGACCAAGGCCATGGCCCTGGAGTGGGGTCGCTTTGGCATCAACGTGAATGCCATCTGTCCGGGCTATATCGACACCGAAATCAACCACCACCACTGGCAAACCGAGCAAGGACAAAAACTGGTGCAGATGCTGCCGCGCAAGCGCATTGGCCATCCCCAGGACCTGGACGCCGTGCTGGTCATGCTGGCCAGCCCCGAGAGCGGTTTCATCAACGGGGCGATCATTGCCGCCGATGATGGGTTTGCGCTGTAAGTCTCGGGCAGTTCCTGCGTCACCCGGCCCAACCAAGCTGGCGCGGCCCTCGTGGCCTTGGCGACGGGTTCAGTTGCCGTCGCCGCCTGCCACGCTGCTCAGTCCTTTTTCTTCGGTACCCGGCCCATCAGGTAGAACTCGGGATTGGGCATCATGCCGGTCACGTTGGCCATGCGATTGGACAAGCCGAAGAACGCCGTGATGGCCGTGATGTCCCAAATGTCCTCGTCGCTGAAGCCGTGCGCATGCAGGGCTTTGAAGTCGGCGTCTTCTACCTCGTCACTGTGCTGGCAGACCTTCAGGGCAAAGTCGAGCATGGCCCGTTGACGCGGGCTGATGTCCGCCTTGCGGTGGTTGATGGCCACCTGGTCAGCCACCAACGGCTTTTTCTCGTAAATGCGCAAAATGGCACCGTGGGCCACCACGCAGTACAGGCAATGGTTGGCCGCGCTGGTGGCGGTGACGATCATCTCGCGGTCACCCTTGGTCAGGCTGCCCTCCTCTTTGAGCATCAGCGCGTCGTGGTAAGCGAAGAAGGCGCGCCATTCGGCCGGGCGACGCGCCAGAGCCAGAAACACGTTGGGGACAAAGCCCGCTTTCTCCTGCACCTCCAGCACCTTGGTGCGGATGTCGTCGGGCAGGTCGTGGATCTCCGGGGCGGGATAACGGCTCATGGGGGCTCCTGGCGAGGGCGGGTCAATTCAGGCGGGGCACTGGGCTGCGCCATGGCCGTGCCAGAGCGCTTGGCATGGATTATGGCGCGGTCACCCGCACGACGGGACCTCTTGGGGGGCAGGGTCAGCGCGCGGAGTCAGGCCCCGCGACCAGCGCTTAAAATCGCCATTGGATCGAAGGTATCTGACTGGAGCTCAACTTGAACAAGATTTTTCCCTCCGCTGCCGAGGCACTCAAGGACATCGTGGCCGATGGCCAATTGATGGCCGTGGGCGGGTTCGGCCTGTGCGGTATTCCCGAAGCCCTGATCGCCGCGTTGCGTGACACGGGCGTCAAGAACCTGACCTTGATTTCCAACAACGCGGGTGTCGATGACTTCGGTCTCGGCCTGCTGTTGCAAACCCGACAGGTCAAGAAAATGATCTCCTCCTATGTGGGCGAGAACAAAGAGTTCGAGCGTCAGTACCTGGCCGGTGAACTCGAGCTCGACTTCACCCCCCAGGGCACGCTGGCCGAGAAGCTGCGTGCGGGCGGCGCTGGTATTCCCGCCTTCTTCACCAAAACCGGTGTGGGCACGATCGTGGCCGATGGCAAAGAGCTGCGCGACTTCGACGGCGAAACCTATGTGATGGAACGCTCCCTGGTGCCCGATGTGTCGCTGGTCAAGGCTGACGTGGCAGACCGCTCCGGCAACCTGCGCTTCAATCTCACCGCGCGCAACTTCAACCCCGCTGCTGCCATGGCTGGCAAGATCTGTGTGGTGGAGGTCGAGCGCATCGTCGCCACCGGCGAGTTGGCCCCGGATGACATCCACCTGCCGGGCATTTATGTGCACCGCATCGTGCATAACCCGACGCCTGAAAAGCGCATTGAAAAACTCACCACCCGCGACCGCAAAGTCTGAATGTCATTTGAGGGCGCGCACCACGCGGCCTCGTCAACAAGGAATTTCATCATGCCCTGGACCCAAGATCAGATGGCTGCCCGTGCAGCCCAGGAATTGCAGGACGGTTTTTATGTGAACCTCGGCATCGGCATCCCCACGCTGGTGGCCAACCATGTCCCCGACCACATCGAGGTGTGGTTGCAAAGCGAGAACGGTATGCTGGGCATTGGCCCCTTCCCGTACGAGGACGAGGTCGACGCCGATCTCATCAACGCCGGCAAGCAGACCGTCACCACCATCAAGGGCTCGTCGATTTTCGGCAGCCATGACAGCTTCGCCATGATCCGTGGCGGCAAGATCAACTTGTCTATCCTGGGCGCGATGCAGGTGAGCGCCAAGGGCGATCTGGCCAACTGGATGATCCCCGGCAAGATGGTCAAGGGCATGGGCGGCGCCATGGACCTGGTGGCGGGGGTGAAGCGCGTGATCGTGCTGATGGAACATGTGGCGCGCAAAAAGGACGGCACCGAGGACCTCAAGATCCTGCCCGAGTGCAACCTGCCGCTCACAGGCGTGGGCGTGGTGGATCGCGTCATCACCGACCTGGCCGTGATGGACGTGACGCCCGAGGGTCTGAAGATCATCGAATTGGCGCCCGGTGTGACCCGCGAGTTTGTGCAGAGCAAGACCGGTGTGACGCTGATCTGAGCGTCGTGCTAGCGGATGAACAAGGCCAACTCCGGTGGGCCTTTTGGGTGGGGCCCCAGCCTCATTTGACGCGCCAGAGCCAGACTGATGTGACCATCAGGATCAGCGTGGCCAATCCGCTGGCCCATTGCAAGGCTGCGGCCTGGGTCAGGTCTTGGGTCGCCATCAACCGCACCAGCAAGGGCCCCGCAATCTGACCGGCGGCGAAAGCCCCTGTCATGCGCGCCAGCAAGGGTGTGGGGTTGGCCGGCATGCGCTCACGCGCCAGTTGCAGGCCGGCCATGGTGGCCACCATGAAGGTGCCGCCAACCAGCATCGCCGACAGCGTCAGGGCCCACAAACTCTGCTGCAACAAGGGAATGAGTGTGCCCATCGCCATGACAGCCTGGGCCAGCGCCCAGACTTGTCTACGCGGCCAATGCGCCAGTCCGCGCGCGGCAAGTGCCACCGACAGGGCGGCGGCTAGCCCAAACAGCGGCCACGTCAGGCCAAAGATCAACGGGTCATCGACCAGTTGGCGCGCCATGGTGGGCAAAAAGGTTGCCGGCACAATGTACCCGTACCCGAATGCGCCGTAACACAGGATGAGTCCGCGAGAGTGGCCTCTGTTGGAGGGCGTGTGGAGCACGCTGGCGTTGGCTGCGTGGCCGGGTGTCACCTGCGATGAGGAGGGCAAGGCCCATCGAACATACGCCGAGCCCATCGCGGCCAAGAGTGCCAACTCGATCCAAAGCACCCACGCCAGTTGATGCCCCCCCAGCCAAGTCAGGGTGCCGGTCAAGGCAATGCCTGTGCCGACGCCGGTGTAGATCCAACCGCTCTTTGCCGCGGCCTGGAGGCGCGTCAGTTCGGGTAGGCACCAACTGCTGGCACACACCAGCACCCAGGCACTGCAGATCCCGGACACCCCGCGCAGCCAACCGCCAGACCAGGCCGGCGAGTGATCGACCCCAGCCATTCCAAGCGTCGAGACGGCCACGCCCATCAACCCGAGTTGCAAACCTCTTTGCGGGTTGGCGGCAAACCAGGGAGCGCTCAGTGCGCCGACCAGATACCCGACATAGTTGGCCGCTGCCCACTCGGCTCCCGTGGCAACATCGAGCGTGGCGTCGCGCATCATCAGTGGCATCAGCGGCGTGAAAGCAAAGCGCCCCACCCCCATGGCAACGGCCAGTGCCACCAGTCCAATCAGGATGATGCGTCGATGCGAGGGCGCTGCGGGCGTGTTCATGCCGATGGCAGCAAGAAAAAAACCCGAACCCTTGAGCAGGGCCGGGTTGTGGAGGTCTCATGTGGCGAGATCAGCATTGAATCTGGAGCGGTGAAGGGAATGTAAAAACTCGTATAACCAATTGAATTAATTGAATTAATTCATTTGGGATCGAAAAGATACTGCTAAAAATACCGCAATTTTGATCGGAGGTACGGAACTTGTAATTTGTAGCATAACCGCAACTGTGGCAAACCACAGTAGTCAAGCCAAGCGCCGAGGATTCGAGGATTGATGTGCGCAAGTAGCGGTTGAGGGCTTTAACAGCTGCTTAATTTTGCTGTGGCGCTGGGGCTAAGCATCAAACGTCCATAACCTCCGTAAATTGAAAGGTACGCGCAGTTGGTGTTGGGTGTCTATCTTGGTTGGGTGCTCTGGCGCATATCCCAATTATTTTCAAAGGG
>Ga0192647_100703_pt1 | contig 23254 bp, 15 predicted proteins | sample LauGreFa1BDMLBSN_2_FD_133046 | JGI IMG/M metagenome (GOLD analysis project Ga0192647, IMG submission 133046) | Freshwater lake microbial communities from Lake Michigan, USA - Fa13.BD.MLB.SN - reassembly | ecosystem: Environmental > Aquatic > Freshwater > Lake | place: Lake Michigan, USA...
TTTATGTAAATCATAACTCAAACCAAATTTCGGATTAAAAAAATTATATTTTTGAATTTGCACTCGAGACAACAAACTATCATTAAAACCTAAAAAATTGTAATTCACTTGGCGTACTTGCAGGTCTATAAAAACATTAAAGACTGAGGTCGGTTTTATATTTAATTTTAAATATAAATTACCATCATTTTTATTTGCAGAATTTAAATTGTACTCGTAATCAATACCAGAATTAGATGCATATTGCGCCCAGATCAATCGACCATAATGTAAACCAAAATAATTGTTGTAACCTCCACCTAAAGTCATTAATAACTTTGCGCTATGTGTATACGAAAAATTAAAAATTCCTCCAACAAAATCATTATTTAACCATAAACGACGAATTAAATCTGTTGATTTAATCGTATCTCCTTTAGTGGTAATAATATTTTCAAGATTATAATTTGAAAAATCTTGCCCTTGTTTATATTGCTCATAATACCCTAAACCTTTAGTATAATGGCCAGTAACATTAAATTTTAAATTAGAATTTATTTGATGAATAAAATGTAATTGAAAATTGTTTTGTTTGTAATTGTCTACCTCGTTTTTGTAATAAAATATATTTCCTTTAGAATCTTTGTATTCACCGCAAGAATTATAAGTTCTATTGCCATTTTTAATTGAATCTTCAGAAACATAATTCCATGCTTGATACGTTTTTTCTTGTCCTAAAAAATTTATAAACTTAATTACACTTTTTTTTCCATAATATCCAGCTGCCAAATAATATGATTCCAAATTACTACTAGCCCTGTTAATATATCCATCGCTACTAATTTTTGAAGCTCTTGCATCCAATGTAAATTTATTATTTAACATGCCTGTTCCTGCCATCAATGTGTTTCGAAATGTATTAAAAGAACCGGCTGTAGAAATTACATTAGAATAGGGCTTTTCGTTTAATTCATTTGTTTGAAAATTAATACTTGCACCAAATGCACCCGAACCATTAGTTGATGCCCCTACTCCACGCTGAACTTGAATATTATTTGTACTCGATAATAAATCAGGCATATTTACATAATATGTTGACTGAGATTCAGCATCATTCACAGGAACTCCATTTATTGTCACATTAATTCTTGTTCCATCTGTACCTCTAATTCTTATTCCCGTATATCCTACCGCATTACCCGCGTCCGAATTAACAACTACACTGGGTAATTGATTTAATAAATATGGAGCATCTTGTCCTAAATTTTGTTTTTTTATAGTCTCTCTGTCAATATTGTTATAGGCCATACCACTTCCCTTATCTACCCTTGTTGAATTTACGACTACTTCGTCTAAAAATTTATTAGACTTTTCTAATGTCAAGTTGAAATTTAAATTTTGATTCACAACAATTGTATCCAAACGTTCTTGAAATCCTATACATTTAGTCACTAAAATATAGGTGTCGGGCTTTAAATTTTTAAAACTAAAACTACCATCTGTTTCAGAAATTGTAGAAAGCTGAGTGTTTTTAATACTAATTAAAGCAAACGAAACTTGCTCTGCAGTGTTGGATTTAATAAATCCGTTTATACTAAATTGGGCATACCCTCTAAAATTTAAAATTATTGCAGTAACAAAAAAGAATTTTTCAATGCTTTTAATTTTCATTATTATTTATTTTATTAATTAAAATTATTGATACAGGGGATGCATCAATTTTTAATTTATTTCCCTCCGCAGGCATTATCCTGTTCAGGTGTATAATAGTAGTGTTAATCACAAACTATTAACGGGTTTAATCTCAGCCTTATCAAATAAAGCACCCCTTAAGATGCCATAAAGTTAAGAAGTATAAATCATTTGTGCAAAAAAAACATTTTGTAAAACAAAAATAATGCTCAGTTTTGTGATTTAATACATGGAAAATAAAAAACGCATTGCTATTATTGGAAGCACTGGAAGTATTGGAACACAAGCCCTTCAGGTTATTAAATCAAATTCAGATTTATTTGAAGTTGAAGTTTTAACTGCAAACACAAATGCAGAGCTATTAATTGAACAAGCACTAACTTACCATCCCAATGCAGTTGTAATTGCAGACGAGTCTAAATACCAAATTTTAAAAGAGGCATTACAACCTCACGATATTAAAGTATATGCTGGTGAGAAAGCGATTGAACAAATTGTAGAAATGGAAACTATTGATTTAGTTTTAGCAAGTGTAGTTGGGTATGCAGGACTTGCTAGTACAATTAATGCCATAAAAAATAAAAAACCAATTGCCCTAGCGAATAAAGAAACCTTAGTTGTAGCTGGAGAATTAGTAACAAATCTCGCTTTACAAAATGGTGTAAATATTTACCCGGTAGACAGCGAACACTCTGCAATTTTTCAGTGTTTGGCAGGAGAATGGGATAACAAAATAGAAAAAATAATTCTTACTGCAAGCGGCGGACCATTTTTGGGTAAAGACAAACTATTTTTATCAACTGTAAAAAAAGAGCAAGCGCTTAAACATCCTAACTGGGTAATGGGCTCAAAAATAACAATAGACTCTGCAAGCCTAATGAATAAAGGACTTGAAGTTATTGAAGCGAAATGGCTATTTCATTTAAATCCAGAGCAAATTGAGGTAGTTGTTCATCCGCAAAGCATCGTTCATAGTTTGGTGCAATTTGAAGATGGTAGCCTTAAAGCACAATTAGGTTTACCCGACATGAAGCTCCCAATTCAATATGCCTTGGGCTTCCCTAATCGAATTAAAAATAATTTTCCACGATTTGATTTTATTAATTACCCACAATTAACCTTCGAAAAACCTGATGTAAATACCTTTTCTAATTTGGCATTAGCGTTCGAAGCGCTCAAACTAGGTGGTAATATGCCATGTATTTTAAACGCAGCTAACGAAATTGCAGTGCAAGCATTTTTAGAAGATAAAATAGGATTTTTACAAATGAGTGTGATTATTGAAAAAACGATGCAAAAAGTAGCATTTATTAAAACTCCTTCTTATTCAGATTACATGGATTGCGATAAAGAAGCTAGATCTGTTGCTTTAGAATTATTATAGAATTAAACTAATTGATAACATTATTTAGATAATTATTCTATCAAAATTCTTTTAAAAATACTTAAATTTACTTTTCTTTAATTTAACACAAATTTATGTTTATAAAAATTGCTCAACTTTTTCTAAGTCTTACTATATTAGTTACTCTTCATGAATTTGGTCATTTTTGGTTTGCCAAAAAATTCAAATGTCGCGTTGATAAATTTTACCTCTTTTTCGATTTCCTCTTCCCTTTTGCTTCTGTATTGAATTTTCCATTATTTAAAAAGAAAATTGGCGATACTGAATACGGCATTGGTTGGTTCCCTTTTGGGGGCTATGTTCAAATTGCTGGTATGGTTGATGAGCAAATGGATAAATCGATAATCGATACTCCACCTCAACCATGGGAATTAAGAAGTAAGCCAGCATGGCAACGGTTGTTAGTGATGATGGGTGGCATTATCGTAAACTTTCTTTTGGGTATTTTTATTTTTTGGATGGCTCTTTTTACGTGGGGAAAAACAACTCAACCTATTTCTAAATTACCTCACGGCTTAATGGTAGACAGTTTAGGAATTCAAATGGGATTAAAAAATGGCGATTACATTACTTCTTTAGATGGGACGCCTGTAAAATCTATTAACAGAATTCCAATTGAGATTATCATGAATGGCATCAAACAAATTGAAGGTGTTCATGAAGATGGAAAAAAATTTAAAGTACAGGTGAGTGATGATAATCGTTCTAAAATTTTAAAGCGATTAAAAAAATCAGATTTTGTAAGCCCAAGATTTATTTCGAAAATAGGACAGATTGATAGTACAAGCTTTGCCTCTAATGCAAATTTAAAAAATGATGATCGAATAATTGCCGTAAATGGGATTGCTGTTTGTTATTTTGACGAATTAAAAGCTCAATTAATTAAAAATAAATCATCAAAAGTAGATTTACTTGTTCTGCGTGGAAAAGACACCATTACTACTAAATGTCAAATAAGTGCAGAAGGTATTATCGGTTTTAAACCCGCCAGTGTTGAAGAATTTAAATTAGACGTTCAAACATTTGGAATTGTTTCTGCTTTAACTCAAGGGGTTAAAGATGGCTTGGAACTATTAATCATGCAAGCCAAGCAATTCGTAGTTATTTTTACAGTTAAAGACGCCCATAAACAAGTGGGTGGTTTCTATACGATGGTTCAGCAAATGAATTCTGAATGGGATTGGCATTCTTTTTGGATGTTTACTGGCTTTTTATCATTGGCATTGGCTTTTATGAACTTTTTACCTATTCCAATGCTAGATGGTGGATACATCATGTTTATTTTATGGGAAATGATTACTGGTAAAAAAGTGAGCGATAAAATTATTTATTATGCGAATAATGTTGGATTATTTATCGTGTTAGGCTTAATGATATATGCAAACACGGATTGGTTAAGAGATTAATCAATAATACAAATAACAATTAAATAGTATAAAATATTATTATGAAAAAAAATATTTTTATATTGATTTTGTTTAATTCTTGTTTTCAATTTGTTTTGGCTCAACAAACTACTTTGAAAGAAAACACCAAAACAACTAGAGAAACCGACTCTCATAAAATTCTTATTATTCCTTTTGAGCCCAAATTATATTTAAGCGAAATTGATTATTACATCAATAACGAAACAAAATTATCAGCTAAACAAATTAAATACTTATTCAGAAATGGAATAAACGAAGAACTTTATAAAGCCTTTAAAGCCGAAAAATTTAATGCCTTAGATTTAATGGAAGATACCGCTAAATACAAAAAAGACATTGATGGCATTTATCAATTTTTAAGTTATGATTATCAAAAAGTACCTAATCAAACCGTTTATAAAGAAAAAATAAAAGAAAAAAAAGAAAAGAAAATTCAGAAAGGGCAATTAACACTTGAAACTAATAGCGATGCTCGATTTATGAATGCCAGAATAACAGATACAAAAACAATAAAAACGATAAAACAAAAATTTAATACAGATATAATTGTTTTTATAAACGAACTCGATATCAAAGCGACAGGGTCAAAAAATCCAAGCGAATTAGGTGAAGGAAATCCTAATAGAAAAATTATTGTTCATTATACTATTTTATCAAACGACTTAAAAGAACTTAATTCTGGCACAGTTGAAGAAGATTTTAATTCAAAACTTAATAATCCTCAAAAAATTATCGAAATGCACTTTTCTGCTATTGCTTCAATTATCGTTGCTCGATTAAATAAATCATTAAATCCACCGTCTAAAAATAACTAAAATCATACGTCAAATTAATATTTATCCAGCTTCATTAATTGATTTTGAAAATATTAAACTACACATATCAAATTTTGAATTAGATAATCAAGCCTTACAAATTAATCAGTTTATTGTTGCTAAACAAGATTCAATCTTATTAGGCTTTGCAAGAATAAGATCGCACCAACTTTTTAACGAATACTGCTCATTAGGCGTTATTGAAAAATATCGCCAATATGGCATTGCAAAAAAGATAACTGAAGCTATTATAAACCAATCTAAGCTCGATTTATATCTCGTTTGCATTATACCTGAGTATTTCGAAAAACTAGGGTTTAAAATTGAAACTAACTATCCTGATGAAATGAAAAACAAACTCGATTATTGTAAAAGCTCTTTAATCGTTGAAGAAAATTATGTGGTAATGAAATACTACAAGCAAGCTATTTTATAAAACCATTATTCCTTAAAATAAAAAACCCCCTTATTAAAATAATAAGGGGGTTTTAAAATTATTGGTTTAAATTATTGCTTAACCACTTTTAAAACTTCAGTTATATTTCCTGATTGAATTTTAACGTAGTACATACCTACTGCAAATTTATTTAAGTTAAAGTTAATTTTGTTATCAGAAGTGTTTGCTGATAAAATAACTTTTCCTGATAAGTCAGTAATAGATATTGATTTATTAATACCATTATTTAACTCAACTGTAAACTCTCCGTTATTTGGATTAGGATAAATGTTTATTCCTTGAGTAGATGCTGATATGTTATTGATGCCAACACAAGCTGAAACTATTAATTGAACAGTAGCAGTATTTGAACAACCATTGTTATCAGTTCCAGTTACAGTATAAGTTGTGTTTGAATTTGGAGACACTTGAACAGAAGCACCTTGTAAAAATATATTGTTTGATTGCCAAGTATAATTAATTGCTCCGTTAGCTAATAATGAAGTAACATCAGTTACACAAACATTGTTTCCGTTTGCTGATGCAGCTGTTACTGCTGGTTTAGGATTAACTGAAATTACTTGAGAAACTGAACCAACACAACCATTAGAAGATGATCCTGATAAGGTATAAGTTGTAGTAGTTGATGGATTTACAGTAATACCATTATTATTAGAACCTGATGGTAACCAAGTATAAGAAGATGCAGCACCAACAGAAGTTAAATTTAATGAAGCTCCATCACAAACAGTATTGCTTGGTGAAGAGAATATTGATAAAACTGGTGATTGATTTACAGTTACTAATTGTGTAACTGTGGTTGTGCAACCTGCTAAGTTTCTGCCAATTACTGAATATAAATTAGTTGTTGGTGGACTAACAACTACTGAAGGTAAAGTAGCACCTGTACTCCAAGTATATGATGTAGCACCAGAAGCAGTTAATGTAGCAGTTTTACCTGAACATATGGTTGAAATACCAGATATAGCAATGGTAGATGTGTTTATTGAACAAGGTGCTGTAACGCTTACATCATCAAAATGAATAAAAGCTGCGCCTGCTGCTGCACTTCTTGTTCCTTTTATTGCAATATAATAAATACCAGAACTTGCAACTGTAAATGTATTTGATAATAAACGATAAACTGGCGCAACAGCTGGTCCGTTGGTAGAAACAATTGTTGTTAATGCAGTTGGTGTTTGAGCAGTACCAATCATGATAGATAAGTCAGACCAATTTGTATTTCCTAAATATTCAGTCATATACATTATTGCTGCTGAATAAGTAACACCTGCATTCATTTGAATACCATTGGTATAAAAATAATTAGAACCAGCAGAACCTAAAGAATGACGAGCAAAACCATTTCCTGAATTTGCATAAGAACCAACAACAGCAACTGAATTAGTTAATGAAGTAAATCCTAAACCATCTGAAGCCCATGAACAATTTGGTAAACGATTGTTTATTCCAATCGCCTCAAATCCTTCAAAATATGGTACTGAATTTGTTGTTGTACCTGCAATGTTTACTTGAGCAACTGGAGAAACGTTTTGATTACTGTTTGTACAAGTAATTAATGGGGTAAACCAAGTTGTAGTTGTTAAGTTTGGTGCAGAATAAGCTACAGATGTAGCATTTGCAACTGCTGCAAATGGACCAACAGATGATGTAGTAGAACTTAACCATTGGTAAGTTACTCCTATAGCAACATTCGGATTAATAACATTCATATTCGCAGTACCACCTGGGCAAATTGCAAATGTTGGAGATAAAATTCCGCCAACAGTTGGTGTGCCAACGCATGCAGGTGTTAAAAACTCTAAAGCGCCAATATCTGGAGTTAAACCATTTCTTAAAGCACCAATTTGATCAAATAATAAGCCCAATGGACTAGCAGCATTATCAATTGCCACATTAGTAGGGTGTAAATCTCCTAATGCTTGATTTACATATTGAGGTGTAACTGAAAACCCATTTACATCGCAAGATTGACCTTGCCATGAAGTTAAACTACCTTGCACCCCATTTAAATAATTTTGATAAAAAGGACTACCAAGATTAGTCATATGTAATAAATTTCTATCAACAGTAATGTTACCAGCTACGGCTATATACATACCATGACGAGAATTAGCACTGCCACCTCTATTAATGGTAATAATATTATTTGTTATTGTATTAGCATAACCTACACCACCGTAAGGGTAAAAACCCCAAACTGTTGAGGCAGAAGTTGCACCAGCATAATCAAAATCAATGGTATTGTTATAATGATCACTTCCACTATTATAAGTGTAAAAACCGTAGCATGTAGAGTTATTTTTAATATCTGAAATAATGTTGTTACGATACACGTTACGCAAACCATTTGCTATGGGATGACCATAATTATAAAATCCATAAAACGCACCAGCAAAATTAGGAGAGCCGCCATACATATTAATAAATCTACATCCATCAAACAAAATACCTTGGCTGTAATAACAATACGAAGCATAAGTAGTAGTTAATAATGTTCTTGTTGGGCGATCAATTAAGCAATTAATAAAAGATGTATTTTTAGAGTAGGGCGCAAAAATACCGTAAACATACCAATCAGTCATACGACAATTGATGAAACTATTACCTTCAGTATAAGGTGCGCTAGTTAAACCACAAGAAGTAGTGTTGTAATATCCACTTGTCATTGTGCAAGTACTAACGGTATTAAATTGTCCACCATTACCAAAAGTAGTAGCAGATGAATTACTTCCTGAAATTGAAAAAGGAACTTGATATGAACTAGTTCCGTTTAATGGACATTTAAAAGCACAACCATTAAAGTTATTGAAATTTGAACTATTTGTTAAATTACAGGCGTAACCATAAGTTAAACCTTGCGCATCAACAACTAAATTGTTAATAGTGGTATAATCTAAACCATTAAAACAAATGGTCCACATACTAGCTAAAGTAGAGGCGTTAAATTGAATGGTATTACCATTACCATTAATTGTAAGATTATTGGCTAAAGACATACCATTAACTTGTGGGATAATAATTTGCTCAGTATATGGGCCAGAATTAGCTACAACATCAACAGTAACAGAACCAGAAACACCAGCAGTAGTTGTTAATGCAGTTACAAAAGCATTAAATGTTTGAAAATTTGTACCTCCGGTTGCTTGAGCAGCGTTAATTGTGTATAAGCCAGAAAGAGGCTGAGCTGCCAATTTAAAAGTTGCTATGCAAAGCAAAACAACAAAAGTTTTAATTAATTTGTAAGATTTCTTCATGAGATTAGTTGTTTAATTTTTTTGCAATTTATAAATAATATTTAATAAAAGAAATAAAAAACAATAAATAATTGTAAAATAATTGTTTTCTAAATTAAATACATATATAAATAATTCATTTTCAGTATTTTAAAATAAGAATATAAAAATTAAAAATCTAGTTTGAAGGCAAAACAGTGGCTTTGCAAGAACCAAATCCAATTCGAAGGTTATTTTTTTTACAAAAGCCGTTTAAAGTAATCGTATCAAAATCGTTAACAAATTTTCTTTCAGAACCATCATTTAGAATGATAGGCTTGGTACCGCGCCAAGTTAACTCCATAAGACTGCCATATTCGCTAGGATTGGGGCCACTTATTGTTCCACTAGCCATTAAATCGCCAACATTGATATTACAGCCATTAACCGTGTGATGAGCCAATTGTTGTTCCATTGTATAATAAAGGTATTTGTAATTACTAGAACATAGTAAATTATCAGAACCATTTTGAGGCTTTAAATAAACCTCTAATTGAATATCGATATTTTTATGTCCTTGATATTGCAAATAGGGTAACAACTTAGGCTCTTGCTCATAACCCTTAACTCTAAAAGGCTCAAGAGCTTCTAATGTAATTATCCAAGGGGAAATTGTGCTGGCAAAATTTTTAGATAGAAAAGGGCCTAGTGGAACGTACTCCCAAGTTTGAATATCGCGGGCACTCCAATCATTAAATAAAACCATCCCAAAAATATAATCATCTGCTTGATCGGTAGAAACGCTATCGCCCATTTGAGTTGATTTGCCTATAACAAAGGCAGTTTCTAACTCAATATCGAGTAATTTAGTTGGGCCATAAATAGGAAGTTCAGAATCGGCTGGTTTTTGTTGCCCTTTAGGCCGATGAAATGAATGACCACTCACGCAAATGCTGCTTGCACGTCCGTGATACGCAACAGGCAAATGTTTCCAATTGGGCATTAACGCATTTTTTGGGTCACGAATCATAGTGCCTATATTTTGGGCATGATCGATGCTGCTATAAAAATCGGAATAATCCCCTATTTTAACAGGCAATAATAAATTAACCTGATTTTGTTTTTTAAATACTAAATTAAATAATTGAGTATTTGTAATTAATTCGGATTGATAATCAGATAGGATATCAATAATATTTAATCTAATCGAATTGGTAATCGGTTTTCCTAATTGAATAAAATCATTTAAAAAGGGCAAATTAAAAACATCTTTATTTATTTTTAAAAAACCGTTATTTGCCAACTCATACAAATCAATAATATAATCTCCAATTGCAGAACATGCGTGATTAGTAATCACTTTATCAGAATAGATGCCAAAGGGGATGTTATAAATAGAAAAATCTGAATCGGGAGAAACATCCAAGCAAGTAATTAAATTTTTGTTTGTCATAATTTAAATAATAAAATTGAAATTTTAAATTCCGCGATCTTTAATAATTTTAATTAATTCTTTATTTAAAGTTTGAAGGGCGTATTTTTTTGATTGAGCAATAGTTAATGCTTTGGCTAAAGTTTGTTCATCAATTGTTCCTTCAATGTTTTCTAAAACAGTTAAGGCCTCTAGAGATAAATTAAAATTTTCGTGGCAAGAAAGTTGAGTAAAAAATAAAAAATCGTTCGTAAAATCAATACCACTTTCCCAGCAGGCAGTAGTGATTAAAACTTTTTCATCAATTCGTTGAGCAGAATTAATAGCATCTATCATTAATTTGCCGGCATTAACCTCTTTTAATTTAGAAAAAATAATTTCACTCTCAGAGCGAGTTATGTTTTGTTTTAATAAACCTTCTAATAAATCGGCTGATGAATTTTGTGATTTAGAAAAACCTTCACGTTTTATTAATAAGGTGCTATACTCATCTTGATTAAATAATTTTTTGGGATCAAAGGCATCATCGTCTAATAACTCGTTAACAATATCAGTATTCATAAAAAGATTACAATAATTGATTAATAATTTCTTCAATAGATAAATTCTCAGCTTCGGCTTTATAATTAAGAACAATTCGGTGGCGAAGAATAGGAATAGCAATTGCTTTAACATCTTCAATATCGGGACTAAATTTTCCATGAATTGCGGCATGGCATTTTGCACCAATAATTAAAAACTGAGAAGCTCTTGGGCCTGCTCCCCATTGAATATACTTTTTAGCAAGATCAGAGCTGTATTCACTTTTTAAACGAGTTTTGTTTACCAATTTAACGGCGTATTCGATTACGTTATCAGCAACAGGAATTTTGCGAATTAAATCTTGAAAAAATAATATTTCTTCAGAATTAAAAATTTTATTTAATTGTGGCTTATAATTAGAAGTAGTTAATTTTACAACCATTAGCTCTTCTTCAAATTTAGGATAATCGAGCCAAACATTAAACATAAAACGATCTAACTGGGCTTCGGGCAAAGGATATGTACCTTCTTGCTCAATAGGATTTTGAGTAGCTAAAACAAAAAAAGGATTTTCTAGAGGATATTTTTTACCAGCAGTAGTAATTTGACGTTCTTGCATGGCTTCCAATAATGCAGATTGGGTTTTGGGTGGAGTACGATTTATTTCGTCGGCCAAAATAATATTTGAAAACAAGGGGCCTTTAATAAATTTAAAATTACGTTGCTCGTCTAAAATTTCGCTTCCAATAATATCGCTAGGCATTAAATCGGGAGTAAATTGAATGCGATTAAAAGATAGGCCTAATGCATCGGCAATGGTATTAACCAATAATGTTTTGGCTAAACCCGGAACGCCAACAAGCAAACAATGACCTTTGCTAAAAACAGAAATTAAAACATTTTTAATTGTTTCGTCTTGGCCAACAATTACTTTAGCAATTTCCAAATTGAGTTGTTTATATTTAGAAATAAATGCTTCAATTGCTTCGGTATCGTTTTTAAAATTCATATTTTTATTTGGGTAATAATTTAATTAAGTATAAATAGATTAAGTCAAAGATAATAATTATTCGTCAGTCGAATTAGAATTTACAATTGCCCTTTTACGGAAAGACGTATAAAAATAATCGAGCATATATTGAATGTTTTCATCCTTACTTTTTAATCGATCGAGAGGAGCATTGATTAAAAATAGTTCAATTTTAGAATTAATTTTTTTAGAGTCGTTAATAAATACAGAATGCCAGAGTTCATTTTCTGTATTTTTATTTTTTTTATTACAAAATAAATATAATTTACCTTTTTGATATTTATTTTTTACCTCAATAATTTTTAAAAATTCTAAGCTATCAGGATTTGTTTTTTCTTTATCGTCAATAAAAAAATTAGCCCATTTTATTTGGGAAGCAATAACCGATTCAGCTAAATTTAATTGAGTAAACAATCTATTATCAACTTTTTCAAGTAAATGTTCTTTTTCTAATTCGCTATAAAAAAAAGTTCGAGTAAATATATTTTTAGAATAATAAGAAATAAGAGTATCGTTTAAAGTACTATTATATTTTAATAAATTAATAAGAGTTGGCAATTGAATAGAAATATTTTTTAATTTAAGTATTTTATCAAACCATTGTTTAATTTTTACATCAGTTTTATAAAATGGAGCTAAAACATAACTATAATTTACAATGGGATTTCTGTAATAGGAATCTATTCTTTTTTGAAAATAGAGGTCTTTGTACAAATTATTATTTGCTAAACCATCATTAACAAATTTGATGGTGTAAGCAAGTTCTTGGATTGATTTATCTAATAAATTTAAATTGGGGTAATCATTTCCGGAAAGAGTATTACTGGCAGTATTGTATCGTTTTAATGCTAAATTAGCGTCAGAAAAAAGTGTTTCTTTTTGAGAGAGATAACTGTTGGGATTAATTAATTTTTGATTAACCAAACTAGCCAGTAATGAATAAATAGAAGGTCGAAATTCGTCGTACTTGGTTAATTTTAATAAGCCAGGAAAAAACTGGCGACATAATTCAAGCGAATCATGAAAAACGTTAAACACATCGGCCACAGTATATTCGTAACCAACTAAGGGTGTTTCAGAAAGTAATAAATCGTAAATGGCTTGGTAAGATTTTTCAGTTTTCAAATAAGCTAATCCCTTAATCAAGCATAATTGAAGATAAAAACTATCGGTATAGTTTTTGTATAATAATTTATAAGGTGAAATGATGTTTTGGTTTTCGAGAGTGCCCATATTAACAAATAATTGAGCTCTACTGTTTTCGCCTACAAAATTAATTTTTGATGATGAAATAAATTTTATTAAATCATTAGAAAAATCTTTGTGAATTACAAAACTGCTAAGAGATTGATTTGCGCGACGCCTTAATAAAGTATCGTTACTAGAAACATCATTTAAGAATTGGTTAATTTTGTTTTCAAAAATATGTTTACCTATGGCTGTATCCATTAGATTAAATGACTCTACAAAATCTTTAGCCCATCCTTTTAAACCAATTGTGGTATCAAAGGGGGTAGACAATTCGATAGAAAAACCATTTTTAAAAAAAACACGGTAATCAATAGCACGTTGAGTGGCTGTATCTTTTAATAAACAAGTGTATGAATATCCACTTTGCTGAATTGTTGATTTTTTATTTGAAATAAACAGACTTGTATTGTGAGTAATTTTATCCTGAATGCGCTTATCTATTTCTTTTATATTTCGATAGTCATAATCATTATATTTTTCAAAATTGATATTTGTATATTCATTAGTTGAGGGAGAATAATAGTATTTACTAAATTTTTCAGAATAAAAATTATAAACAGACGAATCTTTTTTAGGCTTTACCAGATCGTATTCTTTTAAAAACAATTCATTAAATTGGGAAGAAAGATTATCGGTTATTTCATCTTTTGAATTAAAATAAAATTTACGGTCGGTAATATTTTTTATAGGATTTATATAATTAAAATCAGTTAATTTAAATGATTTAAAAAACATATTTTCAAAATCGATTGGTTGAGGAGAAGAAGCAAAAACAAAATAATAATGAACACCTTTAATATAAATTTTTGCTAAAAATTGATGTCCTAATTTATTTTTAGCCGAAAAGTTAATAGTTGGAAACCCTTGCTCATTAAGTAATTGATATGTTTTATCTATTGAAAATGAATATCTTTCTAAAATATTTTTCGCCAATTGTTTAAGTTCAAAAGTATCTTCTTCTAAATAATCAAAATCGTTATAAACTGCATGTTTAACTCCTACAAATAATGTTGTTTTTTTTTGATAACCAACAAGATCTTCAGTTTCGCCTATTAATCCAGGGCCATCAATTTTTGAATAAAAATAATTTGATGGAATTTTGACTGAAAACCCTTTTGTTTTTGGAGTAAAATCTATTACCTCGTCTGACTTATTTTTAAATTGGATTGAATTAAAAAATCTTTTTGCATCGGAACTATTATTATAATTTTTTTTACCTCCGAGTTTAAACATAATCATTTCTAAATCGGTAAAAAATATTTGATAATGTTGAACATCTCCATTACTTATTTCACTAACTATTTCAATACCTTTAATCCCATTATTTGAGATTATTTGTTGTCTTAATTTTATTTTTCCTGGAATAAATTCAAACAAGAGACTATCCACTTTTTGAAACATTGCCTCAACTGAAACATGATATAAAGGGGCGTGATGTTTTAAGCGCATAAGGGTATAAAAACAACCATTTGCCATATCGGCATGTATAAAATAATTTAATTTTTCGATATTTGATACGGGATAAAATTTACCCGGTAAATCAACAGAAAAAAGTGAGTCGTCCATGATTTGTTTTTGAAACTCCCTTGGCTTAATCATTTTTTCTAATTTTTCGCGAATCACCAAACTTTTTTTAGAAATTTTTGGCATTATAGGCTCTACTAAATATCCTTTTTTTCTTAATAGTTCTATTACTCCATCATCGCCGGGTAAATGAGCTGCACCAACACCACTAAATAAGGTTTTATTTTTTAAAACTGAATCGATTGTATTTACAAAAAAAACATTTCGTTCATTGATTAAGAAACGTTGATTATTTTTTGAGCTAGATTGTTTAGAAAGACTATCCAGAACATCTAAATTTCCATTTCGATAAGCATCTTCTATTTTTTGAATATTTAAATAGCTGTTTTTATATCTATTTAAAGATTCATTATCTTCAGATGATTCATCGGACATATCAGCTAAACGAGACTTTATTTCTGATTTAAAAAAATTTTCGAGGCTAATAATTTGTTTGTTTAATTTAGAAGCAAATTGATAAATAAATAAATCGATGTAAGTACTTTCTTCGAATTCTTCTTTTGCTGAGTTTTTTCGATAAAGTAAGCCGTTAATAATATCTGGGTCGGTACTTAAAATAGCTTGAAGTAATTCTTTTTGTGGGAATAAAGTTCTGAACGTGGTTTTATAAAAATTTTTATTAGCCACATTATTTTCGTTAAATTTATTTAAGTCAGAAAGTTCTCCTATTTTTTGCATATTTTGGAGCCATTCACCAGGGTCGGTCTCCAAACCCACAACATCAACAGACTTTAGAGCTTCAAAAAATTGATCAGATAAGTTATAAGCAATTTTATTACTCACATGCATTGTTCCATATAAATAAGAAGGATTTTTTAATCCATTACCAGTTATTTTCCAAAGTAAAGAAGGATACTTAGGTAAAGACTGAGAAAAAAGTAAAATAGGAAATAAAATAAAAAATAAAAACAGACGCATCATTTGATTTTATAAAAGATAAACATAGTTATATAATTTAATAAATCGAACAAGGATAAATTACATTTAAAAAAAATAACGACTTAATGAATATTTGCTTCGGCTAAAAACCGCTCAGCATCTAAAGCGCCCATACAGCCACTTCCGGCTGCAGTTACAGCTTGGCGATAAGTTTTATCTGCACAATCTCCTACAGCAAAAACACCTTCAATATTTGTTTTAGAAGTACCTAATTTTACTTGTAAATATCCTAAATCATCCATATTTAATTGGCCATTAAAAATTTCGGTATTAGGCTTATGACCAATAGCGACAAAAAAACCTGTAACATTTAAAGTTCTTAATTCGTTTGTTAGGCTATTCTTTACAATCACCCCTTCAACTGTTTCTTTTCCTAAAATATCATGCGTTTCTGAATGCCATAAAATTTCGATATTAGCAGCAGATTTAACCCGATGTTGCATGGCTTTGCTCGCACGCATTTCGCCTTTGCGAATAATCATATAAACTTTACGACAAAGTTTTGATAAATAAGTAGCTTCTTCGGCTGCAGTATCTCCGGCTCCGACAATAACAACATCTTGCCCTTTAAAAAAGAAACCATCACATACAGCACATGCGCTAACACCACCAGCATTCATTCTTAAACGCGTTTCGTTTTCTAAGCCTAACCATTTTGCAGTTGCTCCTGTAGAAATAATTACTGTGTCGGCAGTAATTTCAATAGTTTCGTCAACCCAAACCCTTTTAGGATTTACTGCTAAATCAACTTTTGTAACTAAACCTAAACGAACTTGCGTACCAAAACGTTCGGCTTGAGCTTTCAAATCTTCCATTAAAACAGGACCCGTAACTCCGTTGGGATAACCTGGAAAATTATCAACTTCGGTAGTTTCGGTTAATTGACCACCAGGAGTTAAACCTGTATAAAGAATTGGTTTTAAATCGGCACGAGCTGCATAAATAGCTGCTGTATATCCTGCAGGGCCTGAACCTATAATTAAACAACTGCTGTGTTCGTTATTAGATGACATATTATTGAAGAGTTAGATTAAAATATTTAATTTCCTTTTTAAATGTTAATATAAATTAATGTTATTAAAACTAGAGCTCTTAAACTGCTAGTTTTTTATAACGAGGCCGTTTAGGTTCGGTATTTCCTAAACGCTTTTTACGATTTTCTTCGTATTCACTATATCCACCTTCGAACCAATAAACAGAGCTATCGCCTTCAAAAGAAAGAATATGAGTACAAACTCGGTCTAAAAACCATCTATCGTGACTAATAATAACAGCACAACCAGCAAAATTTTCTAAACCTTCTTCAAGAGCGCGTAGAGTATTAACATCTAAATCGTTAGTTGGTTCATCTAAAAGTAACACATTACCTTCATTTTTTAAAGCCATAGCCAAATGCAAACGATTTCTTTCACCACCAGAAAGAACACTTACTTTTTTTCCTTGGTCGCTCCCTGCAAAATTAAAACGCGAAATATAAGCTCTAGAATTCATGGCTTTACCACCGAGAATAATATTATCTAAACCACCACTAATCACATCATATACTGTTTTATTAGGTTCGAGTTCTTTATGGTTTTGATCCACATAACTGATTTTAACCGTTGGACCGACTTTAAAATCTCCGCTATTTGGTTTCTCTTCGCCCATAATCATTCTAAACAATGTTGTTTTACCGGCGCCATTTGGTCCAATAATTCCAACAATGCCAGCAGGAGGTAATTTAAAATTTAAACCTTCATAAAGCAATCTGTCGCCAAAACCTTTAGAAACAGTATTCGCCTCAATAACTTCGTTACCTAAACGAGGGCCATTGGGAATAAAAATCTCTAAATTATCTTCTTTAGCTTTAGCATCTTCGCCTAACATTTTTTCGTAATTATTTAAACGAGCTTTTTGTTTAACCCCACGGCCTTTAATACCTTGACGAACCCAATCTAACTCACGAGCTAAAGTTTTTTGACGCTTGCTTTCAGTTTTTTCTTCTTGCTTTAATCGGGCGCCTTTTTGCTCTAACCAAGAGCTATAGTTCCCTTTCCAAGGAATACCTTCTCCCCTATCCAATTCTAAAATCCAACCAGCAACATTATCTAAAAAATAACGATCGTGAGTAACAGCAATAATAGTTCCTTTATATTGTTTTAAATGTTGTTCTAACCAATCAACGCTTTCGGCATCTAAGTGATTTGTAGGTTCATCTAACAATAAAATATCAGGTTCTTGTAATAACAAACGACATAAGGCAACTCTTCTGCGTTCACCGCCCGACAATACTTTAACTTCCACATTACTTTCGGGGCATCTCAGAGCATCCATTGAACGTTCTAATCTATTATCTAAATTCCATAAATCGTGAAGATCAATTAACTCTTGAAGTTGTGCTTGACGATTAATTAGTTTATCCATTTTATCTGGATTATTTAAAATCTCTTCATCACCAAATTTATTATTAACCTCTTCAAATTCATTTAAAATATCTACATATTTTTGCACTCCCTCTCGAACTATTTCGATTACAGTTTTATTTTCATCTAATTTAGGTTCTTGCTCTAACATTCCAATTGAGTAGCCAGGAGATTGATGAATTTCTCCAATATAATCTTTATCCATTCCTGCAATTATTCTGAGCAAAGTTGATTTACCAGAACCATTTAAACCCAAAACTCCAATTTTAGCGCCGTAATAAAAAGATATATAAATATCTTTTAAAACTTGTTTTTGAGGCGGATGTATCTTAGATACATTTACCATACTGAATATAATTTGACGACCTTCGGGAACTGATGACATAATATAAAATTTAAGTTTCTAAGTTAAGAATTGTTTGATAATTAAAAAGATAAAATTAGCCACATTTCTATGAACCTTTCTTTTAATTAGTATAAACATCATATTCCAATAGTATAAAAAAAAATAATTAATCTCTAAAAAGAGATTTTACATCAATTTAAAATTAATTGAAAACTAGTTGGTTTATTTGAGGTATTTCTTAATTTATATGCATGTATTCCGAAATTTCGTGACATTTTTTTCCAAAATAAATATCCTCAATATTTTGAGAAATAATCAAAAAACAATAATACACTTGGATTAGAGTCTATAAAAAAATTCTGAAATTTCAGAATATATGAATTTATTGAAGAAAATAAAATTATAATATAATAGTAAAACTATGAAATTATAACTAAAATTAAAAATTTGAAAATTGAAAATTTATTAAACAAAAAAAACCTTAACATTTCTGTTAAGGTTTTTTTTATTTTATTTGAAATTACTTTTTTGCTTTTTTACCACCTTTAGTTGCAGCAGCAACTGAATCAGCTACACGAGTTGAATCAGCTACACGAGCAGCTTCAGCAGCAACAGCAGCTTCAGCAGCAACATTAGCAGCAGCAGTTGAATCAGCTATACGAGCAGTTTCAATAGCAGCAATTGAATCAGCGATTTTTTGTTCAGTAGCAGCAATTTCTTCTTTAGAAGGACCACAAGCTACAAATGCAGTTGATAGAGCAGCAACAGCAATAATTGAGAATAATTTTTTCATTTTAATTTATTTTTTAAATTTTGACTGCAAATATACATTTTTTTTTAATACAAAAAATATTATTTAAATATTAACGAATATATTTAAAAATGGATCTATTTTAAATATTAGCTTTAGGTTTTTTAGTAATTAAATCAAAAGACCTCCTATTTAAAATAAAAATTAATAAACAATAAACTTATTAATATAAATAAATTATTTAATGAAGCACGATTAAACTATTGACCTACAGCATCTTTATTAACTTTTAATAATTCTACTTCAAAAATCAAATCACTTTTTGGTGGTATAGCACCCGGATAACCTTGTTCGCCGTATGCTAAATCAAAAGGAATAAAAAATTTATATTTAGCTCCTTCTTTCATTAATTGAACGCCTTCTGTCCAACCTTTAATTACCTGATTTAAACCAAAATCAATAGGTTCGCCACGTTGAACGCTGCTATCAAAAACTTTACCATCAGTAAACATACCTGTATAATGAACTTTTACATTACTAGTAGCGGTTGGAGTTGCGCCCGTTCCTTCTTTTAACACGATATAACGCAATCCACTTTTAGTTATAGTGCCATTTGCAAATTCAATTAAACATTTTTCGTTAGCAGCTTTTCTTGCTATTTCTGCAATTTTATCTTTAGCAGCAATTTTATCTGCCATTCCTGCTTTTTCATTTTCAAATGAGGTTGCTGCATTAAAGGCTTCAGAATCTTTACCCTTTCTTAAAATAACTAATTTAACTAAGGTGTCATTTCCAGCGATTTTATTTACCACATCTTGCCCTTGAACAACATGACCAAAAACAGTATGTTTACCATCCAACCAAGATGTTTCTTTATGAGTAATAAAAAACTGAGAACCATTTGTTCCTGGACCTGCATTTGCCATACTTAATATACCTGGACCAGTATGTTTTAAACTTTCGTCAAACTCATCAGCAAACTTATATCCTGGATCACCTGTTCCAGTGCCCAATGGACAGCCGCCTTGTATCATAAAATCTGGGATTACTCTATGAAATTTTAATCCATCATAATAAGGAAGACCTTCTGCTTTAGCTGTGTTTTTAATTTTACCTTCTGCTAAACCTACAAAATTACCAACAGTCATCGGAGTTTTTTTATATTCTAGAAAACAATAAATATTCCCTTTATTTGTTTCAAATTTGGCATATAAGCCATCAGTTTGTTTACTTAAAAATTCATTATCCATTTTACTTAATTTTTGTTTTTTTTGTGCAAGACCAACAAAATTAATTGAGGTAATTGCGGTTAAAATTATAAATATTCTCTTCATTGTTAGTTATTTTAAATTTTCAAATCTATTAATGGCTATGCCCATCGTTTGGATTGTGTTTTTCTTCTGTTTTTGGCATCGCTGTTTGGGTAGGAGCTGCCTTAAAATCAATTAATTCAACGTCAAATGTTAATGGTGCATATGGATGTATTGCCTGATTACCATTAGGACCATAAGCAATAGAAGACGGAAGAATTAATTTTGCTTTGCCACCTTTTTTCATTAGCTGTAAACCTTCGGTCCATCCAATTATAACTTGATTTAAAGGAAATTCAATTGGTTCGCCGCGTTCAATTGAGCTATCAAAAGTTTTACCGTCTAAAAATTTTCCTGTATAGTGAACTTTAACTATATCCGTTGATTTTGGAAATGCACCAGTTCCTTTTTTTATTTCAATATAATAAAGACCACTAGAAGTTGGTTTAGTATTAATTTTATTATCGCTTAAAAATTTTTCCATTAATGGAGCTTCCATGGCCTTATAATCATTCATTTCCTTTTCTTTTTCGGCCATTTGTTTTTTTTGATTTTCTTCTAATTCTTTTTTTGTTCGAATTTCTTTCAATGCAAAAACTCCTTTTAAAAAAGATCCTGGTTTAATTCCTTTTGGTAACTCGGTCATATGATTAGTTTTTAAGAAAAAAGAATCAGCAGAAACAATAAAGGCAGCACTATCTCCTTTAGACATCATGAGTAATCCATCTTCAAAACTTCCCTTAAAAGTAGATTGCGAAACTCCAAACTGAACGTAACCTGAACCATCTTTACTGGATTCTTTAGAATCTCCAATTAAAGAGTCGTTATCTTGACGATAAAATGCGTAATGCAAAATAACTCCGTCACCAATTTGTACTTTTGCGCCATCCTTATCTTGATTAAAAAAATGATAATGTAATCCATTTTCGGCCATTTCATAACCTTTAAATTTTGAATTGTTGCAAGAGCTTATAACTAATGCAAGTGCAACTATTTTTGTTAAAGTTAATTTTTTCATTTTTTGTTTTTTTATTACTGAATTTAATTTATTTATTTTATAACGATTTATTTTTGTTTTAGATCTAATATCTTTAGTTCATATACTAATGGGGTATTTCTAGCTACTTTTTTATTGCTGCTCCCATTTTCTCCAAAAGTAAGTCGTGAAGGTAATAATATTTTTGCATTTTGACCTTTTTTTAACCTGCTTATAACATAATTTAAACCTTTTAACAATTGGTCTGGAGTTCCAAAAACGTATTCAAAATTAATTGGCGATTTTTCAAGGATTTGTCCATTTAAAAAATAACCGCAATATTCTAAACTCACTAAATCTCCTGGTTTAATAAATTCGCCAATTGTATTTTTAGGCGTCTCAATCCAATAAACACCTATAGAATCTTTTATAATACTAATTTTTTGATGAGTATTTAAATAATCTTGAATTAATCGATTTTCGTTCGTTTTTAAAGTTTTAATGAGATCAATGTCTTGATTTGAGTTAAAAATTTGCTTGATTTTATAATTAACCTTTACAATAGAATCTCTTTGGCTAAAAAAAGGAATATTTTCGGTAAAAAACTGTTGTTTAAAAAAAATCTTAGTATTAATTAATAAACCCACACTATCCAATTCGGAACTAAGGGATAATTGTTTAATAAAAATATTATTTTGAATAGTAGAATCTATATCTACAAAATAGGTGTCATTTAGCGCGGTAAAACTATCCCAAAAAACTGAATCGTTTTGAGTTTTAAAGGTAACATTAACCCAAGCTGTACTTTTATGCCTGTATTGAAATGACATTTTATCAAATGCCAATAATTTATAATAATAACCGGGGTGCTTAACCAAATAAGATGGCTTTAGTTTTTGATTATCTGATTGACAGCCTATAAAAAAAATACTAAAGATATAAGATATTAAAATTAGTCTGCTAAATTTAATCCACTTCCACATCATACACAATTGGCATTTGAGGGGGTATTTTATTAAAATCGCCTAATAAACCGTGGGCTAAAGGAGAAGGAATTAATAAAATGGCCTTATCGCCCCTTTTTAAATACTTTAAACCTTTATGTATTCCACTTTCAATATCTTCATGTCCTACAAAAAAAGTTCGACTACCTTCTGTTTTAGATGAATAACAAAGGGTTCCATCCATTAATTTTAGAGTAAAGTTTAACGTTATTTGCATGTTATCTTTTATACTATCTCCCTTAATTGATGGCTTGTACACAAAATAACGGATACCAGAACCGGTTCTTATAAAACTTAATTGATGACTTTTGGCATAATAATCCATTTCATCGTTTTCTTTTTGCATAAGTTGCTGATTTGCTTTAATAAATTGATTTTTAATCAATTCGTTATTTTCTTGATCAGTTTTTGGTGAAAGATCTATTTGTTTTGGATCATTATTATTACAAGAATTTAATAGCAAAGAAAGAAACAACAGAGTAAAAAAACCACTTACTTTTATCATATATTTAAACAAAATTAAGAAATAGTTAATTAAAATTAATAGCTAATTTATTATTATCAAATATCTTAAAAAATAAATTAAATTTACTTTATAATTATGACAAAATCTGAACGATATACTCATGTTATTGATTATTTTGAAACTAACATTGGTTTAGCAGAAACAGAGCTTAAATACAATAATTCTTTCGAACTATTAGTTTCAGTTATTTT